>JAEEGL013291169.1_pt1 | contig 261050 bp, 302 predicted proteins | sample 9134231 | NCBI WGS metagenome assembly JAEEGL01 (sample SAMN16246548, study PRJNA631951) | gut metagenome | biome: gut microbiome; feature: rumen; material: fiber-attached | host: Bos | place: Iran: Karaj | collected 2018-10
CCCGCCGAGGTTCTTCTTCGTCCACGGCGAGGATACGAAGGCGTCCTCCAAGAAGGACTGGATATTCAGCCTTGACATGTACCACCCGTTGAAGAACCTCTACGAGGCGGCGAACTCGTCCTACTCCTGCACCTACATGAACTGGGTGAAAAAGTATGACAACACGCTCGCGGACTTCATCTGGTTGCCGATGTCGCCGTTCGCGGCGGAAGTCATGTGCGAGACCGACGCCAAGTACTTCATGTGGTGGGCTCCGTTCGGCCTGAACAACGGCGTCCTCTCCACCATCACGGACATCGCGTTCCGCCCGAATCAGGGACAGTGCGACTACTTCTACAAGACCGGATTCAACCCCGTGTGCTACTTCAACGATGGCGGATTCGTCATCTGGGGCCAGAAGACCCTTCTGGACAAGCACTCCGCGTTTGACCGCTTGAACGTGCGCCGTCTGTTCCTCTACTTGGAGCGCAAGACCGTGAAGGCGCTTCGCTGGTTCGTCGGCGAGCCGAACACCGCCTACACCCGCGCAAGGGTAATCGACACGATTAAGCCCCTGTACGACTACTGCATGGCGAACAGCGGTCTCTACGACTACCTGCTCAAGTGCGACGAGGAGAACAACACTCCGGACATCATCGATGACAACACGCTCGTGGTGGACATCTACCTCAAGCCTGTTCGCACCATCGAGTTCATCCTTGCGAACTTCTACGCTTGCAAGACCGGTGCCGACTTCTCCGAAATCATCGGCTAATTGGCATTCCCATAGAATGCAGGGCCTTCCCGGAAACGGGAAGGCTCTTTTGTTTCTTTTATGCACTAAATATGAATAAACAGGATAGCAACATGAAATCCACATTTGAACGCGGCCTTTTTGAATCGACGCAGTATGCTATTGTCGATGAGAATTCCAATGAAATCGTAATGGTTTCGAAGAAATGCGACAGAATGATGTCCATATGCGAAGAGAGTTTCGACGCATACAAGAACAAGGAAATCACGTTCGACCAGTTGGAATCCATAACAGAGGGATTGTTTGGAGCAATTGGAAGCGCATTGAGTTGGGGCCAGAATAAGTGGAACGCTGGCGTTCAGGATTTCAAGGATGCGAGAATGCAGGGCCAGTTGAATGCGCAGAACGTTAGGTTCCAGAACCTTCAGCGCCAGCGCGAGATGATTCTGGCACAGCGCAAGAAGATGCGGATGATGCGCGAGGACCCGTCGCAGTTCACCACCACCGGAACCTCGAAGGCTACCTTGGGAGACGCGGCACAGACCGCACAGGCCGCAACCACCAACGCCGCCACGGCGCACACCGCCGATGTCCAGAAGCAGGACATCGACGATACCAGACAGGCGGCGTTGAGGGCTGGAACCGATATGCACGGAGGAAAGCCCGTCGAGGCGCAGGAGGCCGAAATTCAGGGAATGGGGGCCCACGACCCGGAGGCGGTCGATGACGCTTTGACCAACGTCCAGAATCTCTTGGCTCGCGCCAACGCAACCACCGACCCGGACGAGAGGGCCGATTTAATCAATCAGATTTATCAGGCATCCTCCGCCGGTGCCCAACAGGTGCAGGGAAGGCTTGACGCGATGGTCAACGCCTCCAAGGGAGGACAGACCACCAGAATGCACGACGGCCCAAGAAATAAACTGGCGACGAAGGGTCGCCGCAACCAACCCAGCGCCGGAAGAATGCGCGGCGGAAGAGGCAGGAGAATGGGCTAATCGCCCCATCTAAAATCCAGATTTGCTTGACATGAAGAAATCACTTTCGTTCCTATGGGAATCGCACGACCCGGAACACGGGCTTGAAACGCTTACGGAGGCCAACAAGGAAGACCCCAGCAAGCCGAAGAAGTACTATCTGCAAGGCCCGTTCTTGATGGCCGAGCAGAAGAACAAGAATGGCCGTGTGTACGACCTTGAGGAGTGCAAGAAGGAGGTCGAGCGCTACAAGAAGGAGTACATCGACACCAACCGTGCAATCGGAGAACTCGGACACCCGAAGGACTCCATCACGGTCAACGAGCGCAACGGTTGCCACCGCATCGTGGACATGGTGCAGGACGGCAATCTTTTCTACGGAAAGACCCTAATCCTCCCGACGGAATCCGGAAAGATTGTTCAGGGATACCTCGATGGAGGAACCAAGATGGGCATCTCCACCCGTGGTCTTGGAAAGTTGACGGAGAAGAACGGAACCAATTACGTTTCTGACTTCCACCTCGTCTGCCTCGACCTCGTTCTCGACCCGTCTGCCGCCCCTGCGCTTCTGGACTGCGTTCTGGAATCGCGCCAGTGGCTTGTGGACACCGAGAATTTCGACGAGTCCATCAAGCAGTTGAAGAAGTCCGTGGACGTTCTCCCCGTCAAGGAGAGTCAGGAATACGCCGCTCGCAAGTTCAGGGAGTGGTTCAATGCTTTGAAGTGCGGGGCTAGATTCTAATGAATATGAAAGACAAAAAAATTGTTACGGAGAAGAAGCGTCGTTTAAAGGACGGTTTTTCTGGAGAATCGTTTGATGCTACAAGAGAAGATATACGTCGCGGATATGCAATCGGGAAGGATGGCAGAAAGCAATACACCTACGATGCGGGGCATGACGTTAACGAACCGCAAAGCGTTGCAAATCTCGATGCAGACGAAAATCACTATTCGCGAGACGACAGCGTTCAGTATAGAGTCGAACCAAGAATTGACATTCAGGACGCCAACCAAGGACCCGCGTACCAGAGACTCAACAATTGGAGTAGAGGTGTAAAGGACTTTGACAAAGAGGCGGACGGGAATTATTCCGAACGCGGACTTGGAAAGCGCATCCGTGAGTTCGGAGATTCCATCATAGAATCGGAAAATTTTCCATCGGACGGACTATATCTTCTTGATAGAGTTTGTGAACTGTTGAAGAAGTATTCCGATTTGTATGCTCAATATTTCTCGTACACGGATAGTATGGGAAAAACCGATTATGAATCGCCCTTTGATTGGAAGGAAGAAATCAAGAGCAGGGTGGAAAAGTCAAAAGAAGAGAGGAAAAATCACATGAAATGGTCAGGAAAACCGTCGAAACTTCCGGAATCTGCGGAAAAGCCGTTCAATGGCATGTCCGTGGCGAATATGAGATTCCTTAACGAATGGTACGAGGATGATGGCGAGGACGAGGATTTCGACGAAGAGAATCGTCCATATTGTCCGAAGTGCCTCGAAGAGGTCGAGGAACTGCAACCGCTTGGGGACTGGGCGGAGAAGTTCATCGAGGAAGAGGGGCTGTTGAGCGACGAGGCGGACGCCATCAGGGACTATGTGTTCAACATGGGGGACGACATGAGGTGCGAGAACTGCGCATTTACGAGTTTCAGGAGGATTCTCTCCGAAATGGAGCGCTCCCAAGCGAACGATTCCCCCGATTTGGAGCAGAACGTTCCAGAGGGATACGACAGCGACGGATACGACTCCATGGACGACAACGCCCTCCCGGAGGACTTTTAATGGTTTTGTTTCTCGCATTTGCTAAATAGATTTGACAAGAAGAGTAGATTTACCATGAAGGAAAAACAGTTCATTCGCAGTTTCCTTAAGAACCTCGCCGAGGACAACTACGTCGAGGCGAAGAACGACCTTCGCGCGTGCTTGGTGGAGAAGATGCGCAAGCGCATCGCCGATTACGAGGCGAAGGTAAAGGCCGAGCATAACGGCAACGTCTGCTGGGTCGGCAAATCGATTTAAATTTTTGGAGAGATACAACAATGAAGTTTGAAGAAGTAATGGCAAAACTTGACGAGTCGGTCTTCACGCCCGAACTCAAGAAGGAAGTCACCGATGCGTTCAACGAGGCCGTAGACGAGAAGGTCAAGAAGGTTGTTGACCTTGAGGTCGAGAACGCCCTTGTGAAGATGGACGAGGATTGCTCCGCCAAACTCAAGGCTCTCCTTGAGAAGATGGACATCGTTCATGCTTCCAGACTAGATACCCTTGTCGCCGCAATGGACAAGGATTTCACCAAGAAACTTTACGCGGTATATGAGAAATACAACACCGAGTTGCAGGACAACGCGAAGGCTCTTCGCACGTTCTTCGAGTCGGCGATTTCCCAGTACCTCGATGCTTACCTCGATAAGGCATTCCCCGCGAACGTTGTTCAGGAATCCGTTGAGAACACCAAAGCCGCCAAAATTCTATCGCAGATTCGTGATGTTGTTGGACTGGACGCCGACTTCATGTCTGAATCGGTGAAGACTGCAATCAAGACGGCACACGACAAGATTGAGTCTCTCGAAGAGGCCAATCGCTCGCTAACCGAGGCGAACACCTCTCTCAAGGAGAAGGCGGACGCCAACGAAGCACAACTGTTCCTCGAAAGCAAACTGGCTGGGGCGAACTCGGAGAAGCGTGACTTCTTCATGCGTCGCCTCTCTGGCAAGACCAACGAGGAGGTCCAGTCCAACTACGCCTATGTAGAGGAAATGTACAAGCGCGAACTGCGCGAGCGCCAGACTCTCCTCCGCGAACAAGCGGAGAAGAACACGGTCTCGTTCAGCAAGAAGATTGACCGTCCTCTTCAGAAGGTCACTGAATCCAGAAAAGCGATGAATCCAGTAATCGCCGCTGGCTTGGAGGGTCTGCAAGACTAAAAGGCCCAAATCTCAACATACCTAAACAAACATAAAGGAAACACACCATGACTAAAGGAAAAGTCTCCTACATTCAGAAAGATGTTGCGGAAAAACTCCTCGAAGAGTGGGCTCCCATCATCAACTACAAGTCCTCGAAGGTTAAGCCTCTGACCGAGCATCGTGACCGTCTCAACATGGCCATCGTGCTTCAGAACCAGATGAACTACCTCGCCGAGAACACCAACACGTCCGTCTATGGCAACAGCCAGCCGACCGCCGGTGTCTTCTCCGGAGATAACTACGCTCGCGGCGATGCGCGCCTCCCCAAGGTTCTCATCCCGATGATTCGTCGTACCTTCTGCGAGAACATCACCAACGAAATCGTTGGCGTTCAGCCTATGTCCGGTCCTGTCGGCTCCGCTTGGGCGCTCCGCTTCTTCTACGAGCCAACCGCCCTCAACCAGCGTGACTTCCCGCAGGGAGCAAACCCGCACAACTTCGACCGCGACGGCCATAACACGCCTTGGGAGAAGTCCCGTGACGGTTCCACCTCCCGCACCGGCGACGACCATGTGACGAACCCGCAGTCCGATGCCTACCTCTCCGCAACTCGCGGAACGTCCGCTACGGACATGCAGTACAAGCATCCTTTCCCTCCTGCTCCGGTTTCCGGCGAAGAGGGCAAGGTTGACAACGAGGCATGGCAGGACGAGGGTCACGAGGCCGGATACAACTGGCTCAACACCTCCTACACCGGTGCAAAGTACAAGGGCTACGATGACATCATCGCTTCCGCTCTTGCGGCTTCCGGCGTTCAGGGAGAGGATGAGAAGGAGAAGGCAGTCGCTTCCATGATTGCCGAGGCCGACAAGGGTGTTGCTCGTCTCGTCTCCGACTACGAGCAGACCGGTCGCATCCCGCAGATGACCATCGACATCCAGAAGACGGTTGTCGAGGCTCGTTCGCGTAAACTCGCCGCTTCGTGGTCCGTCGAAATCGAGCAGGACCTCAAGGCGCAGAACGGAATCGACATTTCCGCCGAGTTGACCACGGCTCTCTCCTACGAGATTCAGGCCGAGACCGACCGCGAAATGGTCTCCCGTATGAAGGCAATCTGCTTGAAGGCTGGAACTCGCAACCCTGCAACGGGTAACGGATTCTCCTTCTGGGATTGCGGAACCTCCGACGCCCGCTGGCTCGGCGAACGCGCTCGTGACCTCTACAGCCGCATCGTTGTCGAGGCCAACCGTATCGCGGTTCGTAACCGCCGTGGCCCTGCGAACTTCATCATCGCAACTCCTCGTGTTTGCGCGCTCCTCGAACTCGGACCTGACTACAAGGTCATGCCTCTCAACGGCACCGTTGACACGGCAAATCAGGGAACCGCAAAGGCTGGAACCGTTGGTGGTCGCTTCACCATCTACCGTGACACCCGTTCCGAGGCGTACTACGACATGGGAGCCATCACGACCCCGGTCGAATACGCGCTCCTCGGATACAAGGGCTCCGAGTACTACGACACCGGTATCGTCTACTGCCCGTACATCCCGGTCATGCTTCAGCAGACCATCGGACCTAACGACTTCTCGCCTCGCATGGGCGTGATGACCCGTTACGGCGTAGCGGACAACATCTTCGGTGCTGACCAGTACTACCACCTCCTCATCTGCCTTGGCTTCGGACAACTCCGTCGTTCGTCCTACCTCGCCAACCACATCACGCTTGCATAAGCGTTGTGCAGATAAGGTAGCGTTGAAGGGAAGACCCCGCCGGAAACGGCGGGGTTTTTCCTTTCTTCCGCACCCCTCGTTTCCCTAAATATAGTCGAGGAATCCGACCATGACCCACTACAGATTGTGCGAGTCCCCCGACCCGGAGATAAACCTAAGGAGACTGTTGAAATGGGGAAAGGCGGAGTGTCGGAAACTGGGAGTTCCAATATCGAACTACGTCGATGAACAGGTTGACATCTGCTCTCGAAAGGACTTTTATGCGATAACGGACAGGCTTCAGCACAACCGGTTCAAGATAACGTTCAGCACCTTGGCGTTCAAGAAATACGGACGGGACAGAAAGTCTTGGGAGGATTTGGTGCTTCACGAACTGTGCCATACGATAAGGGGATGCTACGACCATAGGCATAAATGGAAGTTTTGGGTAAAGCATCTTAACGAACACGGACATTCCATCAGCCCATATCCATATTCCTACAAGAAGAGCATCGGATTGCACTAAATACATTAAAAGAGGAAAGAGCAATGTCCTGCATTTTTGAATCCAATTTGAGAAACAATCCAATGTATAATCGTCACATTCTTCGCGAGGAGTTCGGTGACAAGCCTTTCATGCCTGAGGACCCGACGGACGGAAAGCCGGAGGAGTCCGACGAGGCCGGTCTTTATGACGAGCAAGCGCCGGACGATTTTGTAGACGACGAGGCAATCGTCGATGACGAGGAAGCGGAGGGTGACAATCTTCCTCCTGATTGCGAGAGAGTGGAGGACGTTCCTGATTGGGCAGTAAACTATCTAATGTACGGAGACGACAGCGGCCTCGACGAAGAGGATTTGGAAGAGGTCGATGCTTGGATGAAGGCCAACGGATACTCCGACTTGGTTGACACCGAAGAGGGAACCGAGAACGAGTTCTGCTCCTATCCTGCATTTGGCAAGGCGTGTGCAACCGTAACGGCAATCATGCACAAGGGCAACGCGGCTCCGGAAGAAGAGCCGGAAGAGGGTCTTCCTTCCGACGATGAAGAAGATTCTCTCCGCATGGAGTCCTGCGTCATGGGTTCCAATCTGTTTGGGCGCGGCGGCTATGGCAAGGCCATTCTCCGTCACCTTGACGAGGAATTCGGCGATGACTACTATGACCGCGAGGATGCTGGCGACCTTTCTGATGGAATGGGCGGCGAGGAGACTGTTGGGGACCGCATTTCCAGTGAATTTGAGGGAAGTGAGGAACTCATCAACTCGGCAATCAATTTCATGGAGGATGAGGGATACAGTGTGGAAGACCCAGCCGATTCCGTCGATGATTCCGTGTGGCAGAGAATGCACGACACCCTGATTCCTTCTTCTCCTGTGGAGGAGGACCCGGTGGCAGAGTTGAACGCCGCAAGCGATTACTACGACGAGCATCCATACGAGGTTGACGAGCCGACGATGGAATCCTATGAACTTCACTCTATGCTCACCGTAGAGGGAGAGCCGAAGTATGAGGAGCCAGAAGTTAAGAAGGAGCCGAAGCCGAAGGCCCCGACACTTACGGCGAAGCGCAATCGTCGTCTTCGTAGCAAGAGCCGCAACATCCAGTTGTGGAACAACAAGAAGAAGTGCTTCGACCCGAAGTATGCAAATACTCGCTTTACGCGCATGAGCGACGCGAACGAGGCAATCAAGAAAATCAGCGGAGAGCAATAGGAGAATCAAACAATGCAATACAAAGTGCTGAAGGAAGAGGCGCTGAAAAGTCTAAACGAAGAAGACCTATCAAGATGGCCAAAAAACGATGATATGGAAGGATGGGCTAGATTTGGAAAAGCATTCCCGAACATGGAAGTTCAAAAGAACGCCCATGAAGAACACGGGAAGCATTGTGATGAAACCATTTCGTTTGTCCAACATAAGATTGGAGAATTGGCTATCAAATATAAGGGGCAACCGGTAGAAGAGGACTTAAATAAACTGTTCCGCTACATATCACATCGTGGCGGGGCAACCATTGGTGGCGGATTATTTCCCGTAGAAAACCCATACGAATCGTAGAGAGCATCACTCCTATTCTAGAACAGAGCCAAGGTAAATGGCCAATTTAGACGGCGGGGAGAAATCCTCGCCGTCTTTTTTGTTGACATTTTTTCCTAGTTCTTGTATACTATGGCCCAGAGGAAACAAAAATGCCATCCGATACAGTAATGACGACACCCAACGGGGAGACACTTGTCTTCAACGAGCGATTCCACTCCTACAAGTTGAGCGGAAAACTTTGCACCTCGGTGACGAAGTTCGTTGACAAGTTCTTCCCGGAGTTCGATTCCGAGCGCATTTCCAAGGAGACTGCGGAGCGCCGTGGTTGCACCCAGAAGGAGATTCTCGACGAGTGGAAGTACATCCGCGTTCGCGGAACCCATATTCACGAGACGTGCGAGGACATCCTGAACGAGAGGGCGGAGTTTAGGTTCCAGCCGGACGGCGAGACCGAACAGGCGTTCTTCGAGTGTGCCAAGGACACGGCGGCAAAGGTCAAGGAGAAGTTGAAGTCCTATCAGTCCGAAATGGCTATGGCGGATGTGATGTACAATCTGGCCGGGACCACGGACTTGGTTGGAGTCTTCAAGAATCCGCAGGAGGATGGTTCCACGCACCTCATTCTTGACTGGAAGACCAACAGCAAACTTTCGCAGGAGGCTTTCGGAGGCAAGACCGGATTCGGGCCGTGCGCCAACATCCCGGATGCGAACTGGTGGCACTACGCCCTGCAACTGGCGTCCTATGAGGACATTCTGAAGCGCAACGGATATGTCGAGCCGGACACCAAGTTCAAGCGCGTTCTCGTCCATTTCTGGATGAATCCAATCGACAAGGTTGTGAAGCCGAAGTATTACCTTACTCCGGATTTGCACGATTGCGTCGAGGCGATGCTTCGTTCCGACCTGTGGAGGAAGTGATGAGCGGAGGAACGTTGGACTATCATCCCGGTTGCCTTGAGGAGGCGATAGAAACCATCGAGGGAAGGATTTCCGACAACGGAAAGACTCTGAGCCAGATTTGGGCCAAAAGGGGCGAGACAATGGATGAATTCGCCGCCGGATGGTTCAAACCGTGGACAATGCTCAATCATCCGTATTATGTGGAGGACAATGCCTCCGATGCGGCATACGATGCAATTGGGAAATACAGAGGGACTTCGTTTTCTTCTTTGACACAGGCCGAAATAGACGAGTGGAACAATGTCCGAAAAAAGGAAATCAAGAAGCAAATCGACGAACACAACAACTCCACCGACGGGCCTGTCTACACCAAGGAGACGATTGCCCAATTCAAGAAGGGTGTCGATGCGGTTCGGAAGGCGTTGGTGTATCTGAACAGAATCGACTATCTTCTGGCCGGTGATGACGGAGAGGACAGTTTTCACAAGCGGCTCAAGGAAGACTTGGATGCGTTGAAAAAGGGAGGCAAGCGATGAATTACTTTGACAAATACATTCAGCCGTTTCTTAATGAGCATGGGGAGGGGTATCTTCTCCGTGGAATTCCGAAGCAAATCTATCAGGAGGCAAACAAACGTTGGGACGGGGGAAAGGTCAACATGTCGATGTGCGTCGTTGACTTACTGAAGAACGACGAGGCGGCGTGCTTGGCGACCCTAAAGAAGATGAAGCGCCTGTGGAAGCAGGACTTGATGCGGGACGACATCGAAGAGGTCCCAGAAGACTGGTGATGTTCTGGAAGTACATCGACGCCATAGACCATCCGGAGAACTATCCTTTTCCGGATGTGTCCGGGGACATCGTATTGGAGGATGCACCGAAAATGTCGTTCGACGAATACGATAAAGAGCGCCGCAGGATAGAGGATTCGTACAATGTTCTGATGGAACTCATACGGACGCGAAAAAGTCGTTGACACAACGGTCGGATTCTGATATACTATGGCCAGAAAGGACACAATGCAAATGGACAACATTCTTCTTCTCGTGGATTGCCAGTATGACTTCATCGACGGTAGCCTCGCGGTTCCCGGTGCGGTGCATGACATGGGCATTCTTGACATCTATCTGAATCGCATCGCCCGTGGAGAGGTCAAATACGAAAAGATTTTCTTCACCGTGGATTGGCACCCCATCAACCACTGCTCCTTCGAGGCCAACGGCGGACAGTGGCCTCGCCATTGCGTCCAGTTCACCCACGGAGCCGCCATCTACGACAAAATCTTCCGTGGGGTGATGGCGACCAAGATTCCCTATCATGTCATCGAGAAGGGGTGGAACGAGGAAAAGGAGGCGTACTCGGCGTTTGAGTATGGCCCATGCGCTTTCAAACTCCCCGGTAGCAACCACGAGGTTTTCAAGCCGGAGAACACCCACATCGACGTTGGCGGAATCGCCTATGACTACTGCGTGAAGAATTGCGTCATCGACCTCGCCAAGGAGGGATACGACATCCGCGTCCTTCGCCAGTTCTGCCCTCAGATTGCCGAGGATACCGCCCACAAGGCAACCGAGGAAATGAAGGCGTTCAAGAATGTCGAAATCATTCGCAGTTTTCTTGACAGGTAATGCTTTCTCCGAACTACGTCAGACAGATTTTCAACGCTTACGCGGGGAACCCAAAGGAATTCCATGATGGAAAGATGTTGGGTTCCTGCCCTATCTGCCACGAGGGAAATTCGTTTGGGAGAAAGCGCCGCCTGTACTACTATCCGGAAACTGGGTCTCTTTTCTGCTTCAACTGCCAGAGGTCTTGGCGCGACATAGATTGGTGCGCCGAGGTTCAGGGCAAGGAGAAGAAGGAAGTCTTTAAGGAGGCCAAGGAGTATGGATATTTCTACATTCCTATGGCCGAGCCCGTCGAAAGGCCCAAGGAGGAGCCGACGGATGAACTTCCAGAGGAGGCAATCAACCTCTCGTCTCCGAAGCAGTTGGCCTATTATGGGGACGACAAGTATATCAAGTTGGCCCTTGAAACCATACACAAGCGCAGACTCGATACTTGTGTGAACAGGTTGACATACTACATCAGCCTCAAGGACCCGGTTCATAAGAATCGGCTCATCATCCCGTTCTACGACGAATCCGGCAAGATTGTCTACTATCAGACCCGTTCGTTGGACGGAGAGGGTCCGAAGTACTTGTCCAAGGCCGGTTCTCCAAAAACGGTGTTTGGAATCGACAAGGTGGACACGTCGATGGATTCCTACTTCGTCTTCGAGGGACCCTTGGATTCCTGTTTCGTCCAAAACGGGGTTGCGGTCTGCGGCCTCAATCTCGTACCGGAGCAGGAATCGTCTCTAGAGGCCCTATTTTCGCTTCAGCGCATCTGGGTGCTAGATAATGACTTCCGCACTAACAAAGACGTTCTACGGCGTTATAGGGGCCTTCTAGACGCCGGTGAGAGGGTCTTCATCTGGCCAAAGGCGTTTTCGAAGTACAAGGACCTGAATGAAATGTGCATAGACCGAAAGATGGATTCTGTCAAGCCGCAGGTTTTTGAAAAATTTTCCTTTACAAAAGACATGGGATGTGCTATACTAGACCGTGCAATCAAGTTGGAGTACTAAAATGAGCAACACAGCAAACACAATCATCGGAACCGGTCCACTCGACCTCTTGACAATCGCCTTTGTCATCTTGAAACTCTGCAAGGTAATCGACTGGTCTTGGTGGTGGGTCTTTTCGCCGCTTTGGATTCCTCTTGCAATCATCGTCGTCATCGGGATTTTGGTGGCCCTCTTTTCCTTTGATTGAACATGAGCATAGAAGAAATCAAGGAAATCCTGAAAAGGGATTCGATGCAGGAAGCCGTTCTCATCGGCTTGGAGGAAGACCGGGAGAACTATTACCCGGCAATCATCAAGTGCGACGAGGAAAAGGGCGTCGTAACATACGACTACGAACTTCTGGCGGAATGTTTCGCCAATGAGTTCTTCAATCCGTCGGAGCCGGAGGCCGACTATGGACAGGCCATGACGGACGCATACGAGTGGATTGACTACAACGTCATTCGGGCTCTTCCCTATTGGGGGGAGCATGCTCCAATCATCTACGAGAAAGAGGAAGACTAATGGAAAGACAGGAAACTACAGCCGTTTTCGGCTATGAGCCGATGGATTCGAAACTTCCGGTTATCGAGGTTTCTAAATCCGTCAAAAATATCATAGATTCAGAAATGGCGTGTCTGAATGCTATGGCTAAGTTCGTGACTTATTCCAACGCCGACCATACTGTGATGAATTCTTCTGGGTGTATTGAGCCGATGGCCAACGTAGACGCCATTCTGCTTGGTACGGAGGAGTTCTATGAACGCGATTTGAAGGATAGGCCCAATCTGAAGTGCATTTCGCGCATCGGAACCGGCATCGACAACATCCGGATTCCGCAGAAGGACATCGACCGGCTTGTTATGGTCGAGGACATCTGGACGCCACAGGCGGTTGCGGAGTACGACATGCGGTGGCTTTATCGCTGGCTGGACTATCCCGCGCAGGAGAACGCCACCATCCATGACATCACCGTAGGAATCATCGGGTCGTCCGGTCGCATCGGAATGGAACTTTCCACGGAGTTGAACGGAAAGGTCAAGAACATCCTGCGGAACGACCCGTTCGGCCTTTCCGACCCGCTTGAAGAGGTGCTTACCAACAGCGACATTCTGTTCGTCCACATTCCGTCTACCCCGGAGAACCGCCATTACATCGATGCCGATTTCTTGGACAGATGCGGGTGCAACATGATTGTCGCCCCGGTTCGCACCAATGTCATCGATTTCGAGGATATTCGCGGTTTCAAGGGTGGGTGCGTCGATAGAATCGTCGTAGATTGCGAATTGCCGGAGAACAGGAGCGGGCTAGACCTGTTCTGGTCTACTGGCCACACCGCAACGCGGGTTTCCTACTACTACAACAGGATGATTCGTCAGGCGGCTCTGAATGCGATTGGCCGCGTAGCAGAACTCAAGAGGAAGTCGTAATGGAAGAGAACGAACTTGAAAATTTCGAAATGGACTTGATGTCCATTACGCCGGATTGGTTCTACCAGTCTATGCCGTGGAATCGCATTTCCAAACTCTGCAACACTAGGTCTTGGCAGGGGCTTGTGAAGAAGGGGGACGAGACGATGGCGGAGCATGCGATTTCGTTCTGCATCGCCGTCCCATACTCCGACCCGATGACAGGGCCGTTGTTCGCCTCGACGTTTCTGGCCAATATCGCGGACTTCTTCGTGAAGAGCGGAATCTACGATAGGCTGTATGTCAACGGCGACAGCATTATGAAGGAGACGTGGGTTCCGAATCCGGAGAAGAAGGACGCGGAGACGGAGCGCAAGGACGTTGCAATTTCCTTCTCGTTCTACAAGTACGTCAACGGAGTTTCGTTCATCTACTTCGGGTTTCCAAACTACTCCTCGAAGGGGGAGGGCATCGGAATGTCCAAGAAGCAGATTGGACAGTTGATTGACTTCGCCAACAGCCTGTCCGTCGCCATCATGCAGACCGCGTTCGTGAACGGGTTGTTTGCAAGCATCGGAGGCAAGTAGTGCTTACTCCCTTATCCCTTATGGACGACATCTGCAATAAGAAGACCCTTTCGCTTTCGGAGGGGAACGATTTTGCCGATTTGGACATGGGAAAGTACATGTTCTGCCGTTGGATGTCGATGACAAATCCAAAGAACGCCTTGATTGCCTCAGAACTCTTCAACGCCTTCGGTACGCCCGACGATAAGGAGTATCTCTACAAGGTTGCTTCGACATTTGCTTGCGGGTACAGGAAGTTCCGCTACCTGAAGAAGCCGAAGGAGAAGAAACCTGTGGAGAAAAAGCGTGAGTGGGGAGACGAACTTTCGGAGCGCGAGCGCAGAATGTATGCGGATACATTGGATTTCTTGGAGGACGCCAAATGACATTGAACGAGGCGATTGAACACGCCAACGAAACCTTTCAGAAGAAGGACGTTTGCGACGGATGCAGGGCCGACCATCTGCAACTGAGGGAGTGGTTGAAGTCCGTAAGGGACGCAAAGTCTTTGCTGAACGAATGCTACGGATGGTTCGGAGCGTTGTGCGGGGACTCGAAGCCTTCCGGCGAAATCGGAAAACTGATGGACCAAATCGAGGTTTGGAACAAGGCATTTGACATAATCGACAAAATTTCGTATAATAGCAAGCATGAAGACTAATAACGCAAAACCGCACTGCATGGTGCATACTTGGAACTACTACGACGTTCCTGAAATGAACATGCGTTTCCGCATTTGCAAGAAGTGCGATTGCTTGGAAGGGCGCATGGAACTTAAGAACCTCAACCAGAAGTCCGGCTGGCGCAAGTACGCGCCGACAGGAGGTATTGGATTCCTGAACGCTCTCAAGGAGAAGATTGCCAAGGAGGCGGCGGAGAAGGCGGTTTCCGACGAAATTCCTTTGACTACGGAGGAGGTATGACGAACCCGTCTGTCATCTGCTTCGTTCTGGCCTTTGCCGTAATGGCAATTGGGGGCGGCGTATACGCTTATGTACGCCGTCGCCAAATCCATGATTGGTTTGAAGGGTGGGCGTGCTACATTCTGTGCAAGGATTTGCACAAAAGAGGCATCGCAATCGAACCGGCTACGAACTGGGTTCACAGAAGGGCAGTAGAGTACGCCATCAAGCATAATAAGAAAGCAATTTTTATGACAGAAGGATGAATTGGAAGGTAAAGCATTATCAGAACGACGAATCCAAGCACATCGAACTGTGGCATTCCATATTCGATGAACTTGGGCAGACTGTCATCTACTACATCCTGCCGCAGTATCAATCAGACGATTGGTTCGTGCAGAAGACGGAACTGCCGCCGGAACTCTATATCGTGTTCTTCGGTTCGGCGAGAAAATGCACCAAGCAGGAGAAGAGCCTTCCGTCATACAAGGATACCAACATCGACGATTATGTCATTGAAATAGCAAGATACTTCAGGGCCTTCAAGAATCTGGAAGAGGCCAAGGTGTATTGCGAGGAACTTCGAGCGCGGAACAAGGCGACGATGGAGTTCGTCAAGTCCGTAAATAAGAAGGATACCAAGAAAAAGCGATGAAAATTGTAAGAAACCCAGACGAGGCGAAAGCCAGAGAGATTTCCGAAGCCGTCAAGGCCAACGATGGATACTGCCCATGCAGAATCGTGAAGAACGAGGATACCAAGTGCATGTGCAAGGAGTTCAGGGAGCAGAAGTTCCCCGGACTCTGCCATTGCGGGCTTTTTGGCAAAATCGAAGACGGGCATACGCCTATGGATTTGATGCAAGTTGACTGACCATGAGACTAAAAGCAGTAAAACCGGATGATTTCACAAATTACAAAGACCCCGAAGGGTGGTCTTCCCTGTTCATTGGAATGGGAACGTGCGACTGGAAGTGTTGCATTGCGGCGGGAATCCCCATCGAGACGTGCCAGAACTCCGAGTTGGCCCAAGCGCCGGTCGTGGAGTTGAAAGCGACAGACCTGCTCAAGAGGTATGCTTGGGAGAGCGGCTCCGTCGTAGTGGGCGGTCTTGAGCCGTTCAACGACATGGAATCGCTGAAGGAACTTGCCACGGCATACAGGGATTTCGTTTCGTATCTCAACAACGAAACGGAGTTGGACAAGTTGGTGATTTACACGGGGTACAATCCGGACGAGGTTATCAGCCGCGTGGAGGAAATCTACAACATCGTAAGGGGAAAGTTGTCCCTTATCGTGAAGTTCGGACGATTCGTTCCCGGACAGAAGCCCCATTTCGACGACGTACTTGGAGTGGAACTCGTGTCCGACAACCAGTTTGCAAAGAAGATTACAAAGGAGTATATCAAAGATGTGCGGAAAAGCGCCTACAGACCTTAAGACGGGGCATTCAATCGGAATGGGAGAAGGGTGGAGAAAGGGAGTTTCTTTGAGAGTCTATCCGTCCAAGACAGATGTAAAGGACATCGAGCCAAATGTTCAATCCACGGACATCGCCTATCGCATGGAGCGCCCTGAGGCGCAAAGACAGAGGGAAATGCTGGAAAGCCTTGGGATTTTGAAGCAGAACGAAGCAAGAAAGGAAACGGTAAATCATCCGGACCATTACAATTCCAAGGGAATCGAGGTCATAGACGTAATCCGCGCCTTCGATTTGTCCTTCTCGCTCGGCAATGTGGTGAAGTATGTCACAAGGGCCGGTAAGAAGCACAAGGAGACCTATCTGGAAGACCTCAAGAAGGCCAAGTGGTATCTTGACGAGGAAATCCGTTATGTCGAGGGCATCCCGCAGGGAATCTTGGAACGGTAGCATTTTTCGGGATTCCATTTCTGCTGTTTCGGGGTCTTTGTGTCGGTTGCATGCATAACGAGATAGCCCTAAATATATCAAAAGGACTGTTTGCATGAGCAAGTTTGACAAAAGACTCGATGAAATGCTTGTTGTTCTGAACGCCGTGAAGAAGCCGGTTGTAAAGAAGAAGGAAGAGGACGACAAGGCTTTTGAGGTTGACCCTGTTTCCAACGCCATGAACGATGCGCTGGGGCGCTTCGGAATGAGCGTGGTCGATGACAAGCCTGAACCGGAGCCGGAAGAGGAGGAAGACCCAATCGAAGGTTCCATCGAGGACATGGAGGATTTGGATTTGCCACGTCCTGCCGATGATGCGAACGACGAGCCCGCTTCCGATGATGACGAGGGGGACGAGAACGGCGTAGGCGCTCCGATTGACGGAGAGGAAGACCATTCACAGGACTTCAACTTCATGGACGTTGGAAACCCCGTTGATACGGAGCCGACGGATACGGACAACTTCAAGGACGAGGGAGAAGAGGATGCTTCCGGAGAAGGAAAGGTCAAGTTCGAGTTTTGCCCCGGAAAGGGTGTGGTGCTTGGAATCGGAGGCGCGGAAGTCACTCTTTCCAAGGAGCAGATTGATACGGTAAAGCAGTTTCTTTCCACTCTCCCGGAGGATTTCGATACCGAAGGGGAGCAGGGAGAAAATCCATTTGGCGATTCGGAAGACGATGATTCTGGCGATGATTCTGGCGATGAGGATTCGGAAGATGACGAAAAGGATGATTCCGACGATGAGAAGGGTTTCGGAGAGTCCCGTTTCGACGACCCCAATCCATCTTCAAAGAAGTGCAAGTGCGGAGGCATGATGACCTACGACAAGCACAATCAGCAGTACAAGTGTCCGAAGTGCCACGCATGGGAGCGCGGAAAGTCCAGCCTCTAGGAGATTGAAATGGGCGACATTGCGATGTTCGACAAACTTTTCTCCGATGTCTGCAAATCGGAAGAGAAGCCAAGCATGATAAACGAAGCGCTTGGCCTGACGAACAACGTACAAAAGCAGATGCAACCTCTTCAGCGCATCGTGAACGTTACGGGGTTGCATCCCATGCAGGGCCATTCCGTCGAGACCACGGATACGGTAGGGAAGCAGAGTCTCTTTACCGGAAACGAACACGCCTTCCCGTATCCGCTGGACGCAATCGAAGACCCGATGCGCCGCACGGCCAAGGGCATCCAAGACATGATTGACATCTTCCGCGAGTGCAGGGAGGGCCTTATAACACCGGCCCAGAGGGACATGTGCGACGAGTATGTCGAGTTCTTCCAGACCCTGCTCCGCGAGGTGTTCAAGAAGAGAATGTGCCTTGACTTGACGGAAATCGGCGGTAAATAGTGGTGTATGAAAACTGCACCAGATTTTCCTGACGTTAACTACAATCCTCCCAGCCGCGAACCAAGCGTTTGGTCCAGAGTCGGCTCGCTTGCTATGTACACAATAGTGCCTCCTGCCGTGATTGCAAGCGGGTGCTGGCTCGCCTTCGGATTTGCGGCCATCGCTCCGTCTTTTCTTTGCGCTCTCGGCATCGACTTGATTGTCGGATATGCGGTCAACGGATACCAGACAGTTAGGTTGGAAAAGATAAGAGCCGAATTGATGAAGGCGCAAATGGAGTACGAGCGCGGACACATGGTGGGCGTTTCCTGCCCGCAGTGCGGTCAGAGGAACATCGTTCCTCTCGACCTTTCCATCGATGGATTCGAGTGCGACAAGTGCCACACCAAAAACAAACTCTACTACGATTTCAGGGCGGCTTCTACGATGGACCTTAACCGCGAAGAGGTGATGAAGGCGGCGGAGCAGAGAATGGCCGAAATGGACAGCCGCACGAAGAATGCTTGGGACAGCATGAATGAGGTTTTGAAATGAGCAGTTGGGAAGAGTTGATTTCCAATAAGACCCCGGATAAGCCAGCGACTATTCTGGACGAGCCGGTAAAGCAAAGCATGGTGAAGAAGAAGTCCATCGACGAATTGGTGGACGAATCCGTGAAAGCCAACGAGGACATCTGGAAGAGGCTCGGCGGCATCGACTTCTACAATATGGGACGAATGTATGGCGCTTGCGACGGGCCGGACAACGTTTCGGTAAAGGACATCATGGACAAGTTTTCGGCCATGATTGTCGAAATGGTGAAGGACAGTTACATTCGCGCCGACAAGTCCGTCAACAAGGACGTAATCAACGTGTTCATCGCCGCATGCAAGGCAATCGCTTCTCTGGAAACCGTCGAAGTGAGCGTATACAAGCCAAAATTGCTCGCGGCCATCAATGGATTCGGCGACAGTTACATGAAGACCGCAGACCCGGAGGCCGTAAGAAACATCAGCATGCAACAATGAGGACGGTTTACAAAATCGAATGCGACCGATGCGGCATTCCGGTTTCCTACAAATCCAGAAGTGGATGGAAAGATGCCAAGAAGCGCCATGCGAATGGCGCTTTTCTTTGCAAGGAGTGCAAGGGAAAGACAACGGTTCCGAATTTGATTTTCACCAGCAGAACCACCGCGTTGCTGGTGTGCCCGAAGTGCAATAGCAAGAAGGAACTTCGCGGAACGAAGCACATAAGGAACTACACGGACAGATACGGAAGGGACTGCGAGGGATACATCTGCCGGAAGTGCAGGGAGAAGCCGCTTGGCGAAAAGGTTTGCTCTGTATGCGGCAAGCACGAGCCGCACCTGAATGCGGAGACGAAACGGAAATTCCTAAAAAGATATGAAAACAGGCTCTACGTCTGCTCGGAATGTAGAAAGAAGCAAGTCGAAAAATCGCATGTTTTGAAGTGCCGCAAGTGCGGAGAGGAAAAAATTCTTGCTACGCCGGAGGAGATTTCCTATTGGAAGTACAAGGCGAAATCCGGAAGGTCATACGTTTGCGAGAAGTGCAGGAAGATAGATGCCGACTACTCGGTGCAGAAGAAACTCGGAACCGTGAAGTTCATATCCACGAAGGAGTACAAGGAACTTCTGGACGAATGCTTGCGGGCGAAGGCCGTGGCGGTGTCGCAGGGCCTTACGGATTCTGCGATAGAGCATTTCCTGTCTTCAATCTCCGAACTCTTGGAGAAGAAGTTCATTTATGACTACGACATCAATATAGTTGACGGGAAGATGATTGGAATCTATCTTCACAAGGTGTCGGTCTACGGGGAGGTCTATCTTCCGTTCGAGAACACGACGAAGGCTTTTGGCCGAAGAGGCGTTCCATCGTAGATTCCACGGCCTGACGGTTGTTGTTCCATCCGAATCCGTCGTTCAGCGTTGGAATCTGCCTGAACATGTATTCCTGCTTGAACGTGTTCATCCCCACATCCGCTTCATTATGTCGGCATAGACTTGCGTTGCGCTTTCCGTGACGGTCTCGTTGCGCTTTACCACGCGCTCGTTTTCCGGATTGTAGGCCGCAACGACCTCCCACTTCTTCTTGCCTGTGCGCTCGCACAGCATCACCCGCTTCTCGTTGTCGATTCCGTGGTATTCGATGATGACTTCCGAAGGAAACTTCAACGCCTCCGCGTTGTTCACAATCCACCAAGAAATCGAACGCGAAATATCATTCACGTTGATGTAGTCGTTGTTTGGCCTTTTGACGATTACGGATTCAAGCACCTCTTCGGTTGTCTGGTCCTTCTCGACCTTGCGTATCGGTATGGCGGCATCCGGTATCACGAATCCGCCTTCCTCCGTGTTCACGGCAACGAGTTCGGGAGTGAAGACCAGCCTATTGTTTGCAATGTGGAACGCCTTTTCGGAAATCAGTATTAGGGCGTTGTCGGGCAGAGCCTCCGTCCGTTCCTGTATGAAATCCGATAGTGAGAAATCCAGCATTACATCATTCCTTGTAGTTCGTTTGCAAAGGAGGAGAAATCGCGCATCGGGCCGGAACTGACACGAATCATCCGGAAGCCAACAGGCTTTCCTTCCCCTTCGTCGTCCTCGCCTTCTTCGTCCTCCTCGTCTCCATCGTCGCCTTCGTCGTTGTCCTTGTTCATCGGAACGACAGCGCCGTTGTCGGCTTGTCTCAGTTCAACATCCTCGTCGTCATCCTCGACTTCATTGTCTTCCAGAACCCCGTGCAATCCATTCGATATGAATTCCTGTAGAGTCGGAATCTCGTCTTGAGAAATGCACCCCTTGCGGTCTCCAATCTTAATGATAAGTCCGTATTCCTTGGAGAAACTCACCTCCACCTTTTCAAACGAATCCGGCTCGATGTCCCCGTCGTGTTCCGTGGCGTCGATTTCGTCTCCCGATTCATCGTGGTTCATCTGGATTCTTTCCGCCTTGGTTAGGTACGGGTTGTTCGGATTGCGCTTCGGCGGCTCCTTTGGCTTGTCACCAAGCCAGTCTTCGTCCTTCGCCTTTCCGAACAGTTCGTCGTCCTCCTGCTTGTACTCCTGTTCTTCCGGAGAGAGTTCGATGGACCTGTGGTCCTTTTCGGAGTCCTCTCGAATCGCTCCGCCTTCCGACCAGTCGAAGTTGTCAAGGGAGATTTGTCCGTTCTTCAGTTTCTTGAGGGACTCGTTGCGCTCCTTGACGAGTCGAGCCTGTGCGTCGCCCGCTTCCTTGAAGAGTTTCATCCACTTTTTCGTGCTGTTCTGGCTCATGCATTTGTCGGTGAGCCTATCGAGATTCAAGCCATCGTCTTCCATTGTGATTGCCTCTTAATCTACTTATTTTTATCGAGTTCGATTTCAAACTTTTCGCTTGACTTTGACCCCATAAGGTGCTAAACTATTATGCACAACGATGAAGAGAAAAAAGACAACCAAAACTCCCGACCTGACGGAAGAGCCTAACATGTCGGTTTTGTTTCAGGCCGTGAGCGCGGCATTGTTCGAGATTGCCCCGGACGGGTGGAATCCGATTTCGGTATCAGATTGGACCTATCCTATGGTCCCGGAGGGGCATGCGATACAGGCATATTTGCACAGGGACGACATCGTGGATGTAATGCTCTACAGAATGCCGAACGAGGAGGCATTCAAAATCGACCTGTATCAGCGAATCCAGTTCAGAAAGGTGCGCGACGCCTTCAAGAAGAAGACCAAGGCGGCGCAGAAACTGGCTTTGGAAAAGGCTCTGGAATCCGAATTGAAGACCGCCGAATCACTTTTCCCGGAGTGCGTCGTGTTCTTTTCCAGCGATTTGGTCGAGCCGCTCAAGTCCATGAAGGGGATGAAGCCGCATCCCGACAGGCCGGAAGGGGAAATCAACTACAACGTAATCGCCGCCGCTCCGATTTATCTTTACAAGAAGCACACGTTCCTTACCATATCCAAGTCCATGATGGACGAGGATTACACGCCTAGGGACATGTATGTTCTCGTGCCGTTGTTCTCCTTCGTGGCCCATAGAACGGGAGACGACGGAAGGCCGAACAAGGTGTACGAACTCATCCGAGAAATCTATGCGGAATCCATCATCGTCAATGCGGACGGTTGGGCCGAATCCGCAATCGAGAACGGCATGTGCGGTTCTTCCGTGAGGCGTGAGAATGACGAAGAGGAGATAGAGGATTGGATGGAGGGAGACGAAGAGAAGAAGACGGAGGTGAAGGGAATGGCTATGGATACTACCCCAGTCAAACTCGGAGACAAATGCCATTGGGGGGAGCAGGATAACGGAGACGTTCTTTTCACCAAGGAGCAGATGGAGGACATCGACTCCGACTTCAAGTCCGTCTTGAAACTTACTCCGGCGAAGAAATGGGGAATCCTCCTTCCCAATAAGAAGAGTTTTTCCGAATTGCTTGGCTTGGACTACAGCATCGGATACCAATCCGGGAACGTAACGTATGCCATTTCGATGATGAAGGACTACGATGGTAGCCGGTTCTATGTCTTCTCTACCTTTGTGGATGGAAAGAAAACCGGCGGAAAGTTGTTCTACGAGAACGATTTCGCCAATTATACGCTGTGCAAGTACCGGATGAACATCGTCATGCAGATGATGCTCACCACGGCGAGGGTAATGCAGGAAGCCGCTAAAGACCTATTGTCTTCAGAACCGAAGAAAAGAACCTCTTCACGGAGTGCCAGAACCTCGCGAAAGAAGAAATCGTAACGTCCTTTGCTTCGTATCCGGCTTCCAAGGCATCGACCTTGAGCCTTGAAACGTCCACGATTCCCCATCCATAGTACATGTCCTTCTGGCCGTTGGTGTTCGGATTGACGGACATATCCTTCAAGATGTTGTACAAATCCATAGTGGACTTGTATTCCTCTTCCTCCCCGTTGGCCACGGCCTTCTTGTGCTTCGCCATAATGAGCGCAAGCACACCGGCGCAAGCGGGGCATGCGAACGAGGTTCCGTTGAGTTTGGCGTACCCGCCGTTCAGGAACGTGGTGGTCACGTTCACTCCGGGGAAGCAGAAGTCAACCTCCGGCCCAACGGCGGAGAACTTCGCCACCTTTCCATTGCTGTCGTATGCTCCGATTGCGAAAACCTCTTCGTACTTTGCCGGATACAATACACCCTCTTCGGCACCTCCATTTCCTGCGGCCACAACGACTGGAATGTTCATATCATCCAGTTTTCTTATGAGCCTTTTCATCTTCATGGAGCCGACCCTTGACCCTAGCGACATGGATACGATGTCAGGTTTCAGCGAAACCGCGTATTCCAATGCGTTTTCAATTGCAGAAAGCGAACCGGAGCCGTTGTTGGAGAGAGCCTTCACGGAAATGACCTTGGCCTTCGGGGCGTACCCGACATACCCGATTTCGTTGTTTTCAGCCGCGATTACACCGGCGCAAGCCGTTCCGTGTCCCTGTTTGATGTCATACACGTCTTCGCCGTTTACGAACGACTTGGATGGCAGGAGGAGGGCGTTGTTCGCCAAATCCGGGTGCGGCTTTCCCTTGGTTCCGGGGTATCCGGTGTCGATTATCACTATAGTGATACCTTCCCCTTGCGTCTCTTTCCATATTTCCGGGATTTTTAGTTTCTTCAACCCCCAGTCAACCGATTGCGAAAGCGGCATGAAGTCAATCGATTCTGCGGTGAATGGTGGGAGCGTAAAAGTGTTTTCCATGAGATTTCCTCCTATGCTACTTATTTTTTCGTTGACATCCCGGTCGGAATTCGATATACTATGGGCACCATGAAAACCAAACTCATCAAACAGTCGGGACAGGCCGTCGAGGCGGTTCTTGTCACTCTCGCAATCATCGCGGTCGTCTGCCTCTTCGTTGGCGGATGCTCCCTCACCACGGTCGATGCCGGTCAAATCGGCGTTCGCACCCAGTTCGGGAAGGTCACGGAGAATTCCGTGGAACCCGGACTCCATTGGGTAAACCCCATTGGCGGTCACATCGTCAAGTACGATGTCAGGGAGCAGAAGGCCGAAATCAAGGCACCCACATATACAAAGGATATGCAACAGGCGGACATCTTCGTCGTTGTGACCTATGCCCTCAACAAGGGGGAGGTGGGAGTCGTTCACCAGACCTACGGTACTGCCTATGCCGACCGAGTTGTGCTTCCCAAGGTTACGGGAGCCATCAAGGACGTTATCGGCAATATCGAGGCGGCGGAACTCGTCAATGCAAGAGAGAAGGCCGCAAAGTCCATTCTCGAAACGGCAACGGGCCAGATTGCAGAGGCTAAGGTTCCTGTGACGATTACGTCCTTGGTTATCACCAATATCGACTACTCCGACGTGTTCGAGAAGTCGATTGAGGAGAAGGTGGTGGCACAGCAGAACGCCATCAGGGCCCAGAACGAGACCAAGAGGGTCGAGGAGGAGTCCCGTCAGGTGGTTGTTCGGGCAAATGCGGAGGCCGAGGCAATGAGGATTCGCGCACAGGCCCTCAAGGAGAACCAGAATATCCTTCTTCAGGACTTCATCAAGAAGTGGGATGGAAAGTTCCCTGCGACCCTGTTCCTCGGAGGAGACGCATCCACGGTTCTCGACGTGGGCAAGTTCCTCAAGCAGTAACATCAACAAAAGGTTCCGGGGCTCCTAGCGGGCTCCGGAACCGCAACCCCTCGAATCAAAATGGGAGACCACAAGTTCAAGAGAATCGACGAAATCGTCGTCGCCCTTCGCGAAAAGTTGGGCAAGATGTCGGACAGAGAAATCGAAGCGTTCGCAGACATGTTCGGGCTTGGGAGCAAGGACGAACTTCTGTTTGTTCACTAAACTGCAAACAAACGTGCTTAACCCTTAAAGAGAAAGGCCAGTTTCGTTGCCCGCGAGAAAAATTTCGCGGGTGACGGTTTTTTGGGTTGAAAACCCTAAACCAATCTGGTATACTCTTCCCGGAGACCCCCAAACATGGAAAACGAAAAAATTCAGAAGTTGGTCGAACAGAACCTCGGGCTCGTCCGCAAGGTGGCGTGGCAGTACTGCGCCATCTATGCTCCCGGCGACAAGGATAAACAGCGTGAGTTGTACGAGGACTTCTTTCAGGAAGGAGTCATGGGACTCATGGAATCATTGGGTCGATTTGACGAGACCCGTGGGTACAAACTCTCGACGTATGCGATTCCTTGGATTCGCATGCGTGTTTCCAAGTATGCCGAAGTCAACCTTCAGCCGGGGCAGGTCACGGATTCCCTGCAAGAGAAGGTCTACGAGGACAACGAGGCGGAGACCAAGGAGGACAGGCTGGAAGACCCGAACCCGATTGTCCCTTCCGAAGTGACGGAGAAGTCCATCATGGCGGAGAAGATTCGGGAGGTCGTGGCAACCCTAGACCCGCAGGAGAGACGGGTGGTCGAACTCCATTTCGGCCTTACCGGAGGAGAGCCGATGCCGTTCCGTGACATTGGCCCAATCATCGGAGTTTCCGGCCAGAGGGCGCAACAGGTCCTCATCAAGGCGCTCAAGAAGTTGCGAGTCAGGGCGAAAACCATGCGCATCGACAGCGTTGCCGATTAGGCGTTCGCCTTGTAGAGGGCGTAAATCTCCGTGTCGGAAGTAATGTCGGTGAGCGCCGTTGACCAAGTTAGTGTGTATCCGGGTTCCTCCGCGTCGCTAGGAGCGGTAGCGGTGGTATTCGGATATACCAAGGTCATGGAGTTGGATTTTGGATAGACTCCGCTCTCCGGTATTCCATACTTGAAAGTAACGACACACTGATTTGGAGTGTATGTTGCCTCTATCGTCTTGCTTGAGGTAATGTTCGTAAGAGAACTGCTCCAAGACAGGGAATATCCGGAAATCTGGGAATCATCTGGCGCGGATACGCTGGTAGTCGGGTAGATTATGCTTACTACGGAGGTTTTTTCCTTATCAAGGCCGTATTTGAATGTTACGGTTGACACATTTCCAGTGTATACTGCTACTTTTATGTAGGTGTTCCGAAGTTCGCTCGGCTTGTCGCGCCAAAGCAAGTTGTAATGCTCTATTGCGGATTCCGGAGGTATTACGGTTTCCCATTCCGATGGATTGTCCACTTTTGCTCTCTTGGTATGTTCTCCTTCGAGACCATATTGGAAGATGATTGTGGCAGAAGTCGAATCGGACTTATAGTTCGCCACAACGCAGTTCGGAACGCCGTCTATGACGCATCCGGTGTTGTTGTCAACGGAAGAAAGGTCGGCTGGCTTCCATGTTCCGGACGAATCCCTGTATATCCAACCGAGGAATGTCTTTCCGTCCACCTTCACGTCAGCCGGGTTTGGCTGAATTGCCCTTTGACCGGGATACGTTGGAGATACGGTACTCTTTTCGTTCGTGTCTCCGTAGATGAACTTAAGTTTGACGAGGTTGTCCCCACACAGCGTATCGTCGTATCTCTTCGCCAGTTCCAAGCCGTTTTGACAATTGTGCTTTATCAGGGTTTGGGCAACGGTGTTCGGGGTTTCGCATCCTGTGGATACTATGTTTTTGGCCAAAGGTATGAATTCCAAAGTACCGACGCCTTCCAAGATTTTCTGAACGGGAATCACCAATTCTGGGTCTGGGAAGGAAATCATGGGGCCTTTTACCGGGAACGGTCCCGGAGCGCAAGGGTTGGGCAACGGCGGGAAAATCCACGGGCAGAACGGGTCGAAATACCATATCTTAGAAAGAATGGTTCCTCCAATGGCTATATTCTTTCCGCCGAGAATCATATTGTTGTTGATTGTGGACAGGCATTGCTTTACGGTTTGGAATTGCGTATTCACGTCTCCCTGCAAGGCAAAAGGCCCTCCTGACTTTCCGGATACACTAGCAGTGGTCGTGTAGGAATTATCGAATCTTGGGGATGTCGTTTGGCAGGACACCGATACCGAGGTCAGCGCAGTTCCGCCTCCAACCGAGCCTATTCCGACATGGCCGTTGGCGTCTCCGTTGGAAATCTGAGTTGCTCCCAAGGCAATTGAAACCCCCGCCTTATTCGTAGGGACAACCACCAAAAATTCCACGGTCAACCAAGTGAGCAACTGATTTATGAAGATAATAAGATTTGCCATTATCCATTGCCACCAGTTGATTTTAACATCGCACAGAGCCGTAGGAGGGTCTTGTTCTAGAGGCTCGGCTTCTTCTGGGCCTCCTCCGCCTCCTCCGCCGCCTCCGCCACCGCCGCCTCCGGAACCGCCACTGCCACCACCGGCTTTCTCCATAGATGCGATTTCGCTTGCGGCTTCGTTTACGGCATTTTCCAGCGCCACCTTTGCGTTCTCTACTAAGGCCAACTCTGTAAAATTGTACTCAAGGTTGGATTTCAAATCCTCTACAAGATATGTAAGGACTTCCGGGTCAGGATAGATAATATCGTCTCCTACGACTTCGGTTTTCAGCGCTTCGGCAAACTGGGCCGACGCATTTGCGGACAGTTGGTCGATGTCATGGATGATTGAAGCGGATGCGTTTACTAGTTTCTGGATGTCGCCGGACGCCGCAATCATCATGGCGCTAATCTCTTTGATTTGCTCCGTGTAATCCGTTTGCGGAGGTAGGCAATAGTTAGTATTTGGCTTTATGCGAATGTCCTCCCATTTCCAGCATGGGTGGGTCATCGGGTCAAGCACCAGTTCTCCGGCCATTTCCTTGTCTTTGCCGATTCCGTAGACAATATCGTTTGCCTTGGCGACGCCGGAGAAATTTTCTTCCAGCATCTTCTTGAAATCGACGGGGGCGTTGAAGGTGGACTCGTTCTCCGCCGTATATACCTTTTTAAGGTAGTCGGAATACGGCAAGCCGCTGGGTATGTTCTGCAACCACCACTTCTGGGCCAACGAATCCTCCATCGAGGCGGATGTGATTTCCTCCTCGTCCAGAACCACTTCGCCCTTTTCAAGTTGCTCCTTTGTAAAGGGGAAGGGGATTCTCTGTTCTTTGTCTTCGAATTGGATTGGGTCGCAGTCTGGCATGTCTAGTCCTTACAGTACGCTCATTCCGTTGGGGGCCTTCTCCGGGAGTACCTCGGACAGGAACGTTCCTTCCGAAAGGCGGATTCCCTCGGTGGACTCCTTCATCATCTTACACTTTCTGCATACGGAGCCCCAAGCACCGGCGTTGATTTTGTAATATCCAATTGGATTGTCGGGAGTCTCTTCGCAGTGGCAAAAATCGCAAGTTTTCTTCATGGTCTTTATTGTTTATTATTACTTACCGGCAATTGCAACTTTTTCAAACTTTTTGCTTTGCAGAATCATAAATACAAATAGAAGGAGATTTCGCCAAAAAGCGAGAGGCAGAATCAAGATGATTGACCCCATTATAGCAAAGCATAACCACGAAGAGCAGGAGAAAATCAATAAAGACCCGCTCCTGTCCGATTCGGAAAAGGCGCAATTGATTGACATGCTGGATAGTAATTTGGAAAACACAAACGGACACATCACCGACGAGAAAGTAAAGAGGTTAGCAGTGAACGGAGACAAATTAGGAGTCCTTTTTGCTAGAATGTACAGAAAGACCAACGAAGGCGACAAGAAGAGAGACAAGAGGCTCGATAGTCTAGAAGCCTCCGTGGAGAAGTTGGGAGAGGAAGTCTCCAAGTTGCGCACAGAATCCAAGGAGGGAGACGACAGCCTTGGCAAGTCCATAGATGCTCTTCGGAACGAGTCCAGAGAGGGGTCGAAGTCGCTGAACAAGAAACTGGACGACAATCAGGAAAAGGTGATGAAGGCGCTGAACGACTTGCAGAAGAAGGAACTTATCCGGGAAGGAAAAGAATCCGCAGAAAGCGAAGACATCACTCTTAAGCGCCAGAATATGTTTATGGCTTGGATTGAACGGAATCAGTTTTGGCTTTTCCTCGTCATTCTCCTTATCGGCATACAGGGCGGAAATATCGGCAAATGGATTTCCGGACTCTTGCATGTTGCAAACTAAATACTTGAAGGAATACACACAAATGAAAGACCTTTACTCCGTAGCCTCCGAATTTGTTGACCGCAGACTCCTCACCGAGAGTGAGAAGTACGATGGCGGCAATGAGTTCAACCATCTTGAACAGGCGATTTACGCATCCAAGGAATTGGAAAACTCTCTTCGTTCGCTTCAGGAACTCAATCCCGGAAAGTATGACAAGTACGGAGACACCATCAAGAAAATCAAGGAAATCACCGACGAGTTCCCTCCGATGCTGGATTCTTTGAAGGGCCAGATGGAAGGAGAATCCGAGTCTGGCGAAGACGAAGAGTGGTGGGATGACGAAGAAGGCTCCGAAGAGGGCGATGAGTCCGAAGGGGATGAAGGAGAAGGATTCCCGTTCGAAGGCGATGAGGAAGACGAAGACGAAGAGCCTCCGTTTGAAGGTCAGGACGCTATGGGCGACGACGAAGAGTTCTAGGGGGAATTCACATGAAATACAAGGTTTTGAAGGAAGCGGCGCTAAAAGCGCTAATGGAAGATGATGACTATTATGACTTGGACTATGAGAATGCCATCAATTTTCCATCACGGCTTTCCCGTGAAGTTTATCCTCCTACCAAGATTGTATATGGAGGGCAGGAAATGACCTCCGACGAAGCAAGAAAAGAAGTAAGCGATGAATTTCGCCGCATGGATGAGAATGGGTGCTTTGACGGAGTTTCTGGATTGTATTATCACGCAAAAGACTTGTATGACGATTTCATGGTTAGGTTGTATAAGTCGAATTCGGGGGATGAGTTTCCGGCATTCAAAGAATATATCGAAGGAAAAATACAACGGTATCGCGAATGGCTCGAAAAAGTCCACAATCCCGGTTCAGAAGAAAAAGATGGAGCAATTACGCCGCCACAGGAACCGGCGCTCTAGTCAAATTTTTCTTTCAGAAGGAACGGCTTGGCTTAACCAACCAAGCCGTTCTTGAATTTTACTGCTCTGGAACTCCAAAATTCGACCATATTCTCGTCGAATCCGGCTACCACCTTTATCTTGTGGCCGAATCTTCCCTCTAGGATTTTGCCTACTTCCGAGACTTTCGATTTTGAATTGACGGCTATGACTACGTTCCTCTTCGACCTCAATAGGTTCTGAAGCCTGTCTGCCATGACCGGAACGAATTCCCCCTTTTCGTCCACTAGGGTTCCCTCGTATTCTATGCAAATGTAATGCTCTCCGCCGTTCTCGGTGTCGAGCCAGTCTTTTTCTAGTTTAGTGGCATTAGAAGCGTCAACCTCCCCGGATGCGTCGATGAGGACTGGGGAGGTTGCTGGGTGTTGTGCTGGTGTATTCATTTCAGTATACGTTTCGTATGAAGCATCCTCGGCTATTGTAAATGTAAACCTTTCCTTTCTTGTCAACGCCTTGGAGCATGTTCCCGCCTATCGGGATGAGTTGAACCAAGTCGTCGAAGACGTATCCTAGGGTCATATTGTCCCTAACTCTTCTGACGTGCCATGTGTTTCCGACTTTCACGGCATAGGTTGGTTCTTCACTAGCCATTCTTTGGTCCTTTGTATTTTTGTATGGTATCGTAAATTCCCTGTAAATACTTATCTTTCAGGTCTTCGTTCGGATTGTCCTTGGCCGCTTCCCTGACATATCTGGTGATTGACGAAAGTATGGCGATTTGGCCTCCTTCGGATATGCCGTTTGCGGAATGGTGGGTCTTTGTACTCATGTCGGTATTATAGCGGATTTCCGCAATCGTGTCAAGAGAACAGAACCTCGTCGAAGAATCCACGGAAGGCCGATTCATATTTGGAGAACGACTCCATCGGCCTTGCGAGCGCCTCGTCCCTCGTTCCGAAGTAGGCACCGTTCTTCTCTCCTCCGTAAAGGATTGGGTTGGTGTCGTCCGGCTCGAAGAAGGTCTTGGACTTGAACAGGTGCTGTGCCTGTCCCTTGGTGTCCGGGACGAACAGGCGGTTGATGTCGATGGCGCTTGCCGGTTGTCCGGATTCGGTCGCCCAGCGGAACAGCAAGTAGGCTCTTCCGAGGTTGACCCTTTCCTGCTCCGGGGCGGCGAGGTCGAACAGGGAGTTCTGGTCTACCGGGAATCCGGCCTTGGCGCAGGAGGAGAAGAACGCCGCCTTGTCCTCGTCCGGGGTGTCGTTTATCATTTCAACAAACTCGGCGAACCAAGTCGAGAGTTTTCCGGCATTAGCCGCCTGACGGCCTCTCTTCCTAGGACCGCCGCCGGTCATAAAGGTTCCCGTCTGCGAACTCAGGGAAAGGGCCCCTTCCTCGAAAGTCCTCTTGCCAAGATAGGCATCCAGAATCTCGATGATGTCCTCGGCGTTCACGAATCCGTCCTCGTTGCTGGTTCCGATTGCCTTGGATGGCGTCGGCTTCAGGGTGTTCAGGGCGGATTGCATGGTGTTCTTCATCACCGTGTTTCGGTTGATGCGAATCGGGCTTCCGGTGTCGGAGCGTCTTGTAATCTCTCCCTTGTCGTTCGTCACGAAGTCGTCCGGTCCGCCGGGGCGAGCCGGGAGAACCTTTGGAAGTTCGCCTTTCGGCTTGAATACCCTAGACTCTCCGATAAGGTCCTTGAGCCCATCGTATCCGGCGGAGTTGATTCCGTCCAAATACTTGAAAAGTTCCCTTCCGGGGATGATTTTGTTCTGAACCATGACGGAAACCATCTTGTTTCTGTCGGTTATGGACATCCTCTGGTCGCCTTCCGGCTCCTCGGAGGCATTGAATCTTGCGAGAGCATCGGCGGACTGTTGCTGGTATTCCCTGTCCTTGAGTTGCTCCCCGGCTTCCTTCTTTGCCCGTGCGGCGAGCCAAGAGAGCCTTCCGGACTTGATGAGTTGGAAGAACTTCGCGGCCAAAGCCTCGACGAAGGAGGAATCGGCCAGAACATCCTCGAACTTGGAGTGCATCCCTTGAATATCCAATGACTTTAGGTCCGGATAGAGGAAGCAGGAGACTCTGGCCATTCTCTTTCCGTAGTACATACGGTACTTTTCAAGTTCCTCGTCCAGCGGAGAGGCTGGCAACCAGTCGATTTCCTCGATGACTTCCTTTTGCTCGACCGGCTTCCGGTAGGTGTCAATCCTTCCGTGGACGGCATCCCAGCGGCGGGTTTTGCGTCCGGTCCTCCTGTCCGTTACGGTTTCGTCAGCATACGGAACGACCCCGCCCATCATCTGACCCACGGCCTGTCTGGTGGTGTTCTTGTCTCCCTTCATGGAGGAGATTGCATCCACAAAGGCGCGGAAGGCGTTCTCGAAGTCAACTTCGTCCAAGAAGAGGTTGATTCCGTCGTTCACCAACTGAGGGAGTTGGCCGTAAAGTTCGTCGATGCTCTTGGTGACGGCTTCCGGCTTGTACTGTTCGATTCCGGCGATTGCGTCCTTGAACACCTTACCGGCCTTGTCGATGTAGGGAAGATGGAACTCCGCTCCCTTTTCGCTCCACTTGGCCTTGTCGGGAGGGGTCATTTCCTCCTGCGGCATCTTGGCCAAGGCGGCGTCCCTTTCCTTCTGGATTGCATCCAGTTTTCCGCGAACCTCGTCCGTGGCCATCGCATTTCCGATGTGTTCGTTCTCCCAATCGGCGTTCTCTCCGGCCACCTTGGAGAAGTCCCCCAAATGGGACGTTTTGACATAGTTCGTCACAAAGGCGGCATATTCGTCCGGCTCTCTGGAATAGTCCTTGTACTTTGCAATGCGCCGTTCAGTCTCCGGAAACTCCTGCATTTCCCCGGCAAGGAACTTCTCGACCTGAAGTTTCACGGCTTGGTCGAGCCCCCTTGTCTGGGTGGAACCAATCTGCGTCTTCATCTGGCCGTACAGGGTTTCGGCGTCCTCCTTGGACATTCCGCCCTGCATCCAGTTGGAAATGTCCTTGGCCTTGTCCCTGCCGGTGTCCCTCTTGGCCCCAAGGCGGCGAACATCGTCGATGTAGTCCGTTTCCAGATTCGGGTTTTCCGGTCCTTCGTCCTCGGTTTCCTCCGGCTCGGACGGCTTGTATTCCCCAAAGCCCTTCGGGGCGAGGGCATCGTACAAATCCTTCGCCCCGAAAATCTCGTCCAGCCGCGTGGCCCCGTCGTAGTCAATCATCCTGTCCATCGATTCCGACAGCAGTTCCACGGTTCCCTTGGGATTGAATTTCATCTTCCAAAAATCCTCTTGAAATACTTATGGAGACTCGATTGCCTTCAACTAAATATCCTTGTATGCAACGCAAAATCGTCAATGTGAACGGCAAGGACTTGGAGGCCGTGATTGTGGACCCCGCTTGGATGAGGCAGAAGTACGAGCAGTTCAGGGGAATGTTCTTCTCTACCGTAAGGATGCCGGATGTCGGAGACATATCCTTGGAGGTCTCCACCCGCATGAAGAGGGCTTGGGGAAGGGCTTGGTGGAAGGACTTCGTGAATCGCTCGACCCGGCAGAGGGCGCAGTACGACCAGAACAGGGACGTTATCTCGGACGAGACGAAGGATGCGTGGGGCATGAAGCAGAAGTGGCTGGAAGGGGAATATGTCAGAAGGAACATAAAGTGCAAGATACCCAACAACCCCGACACCCTGAAGTGCAGGATACAACTCAACACGAGGGAGTTCCTGCCGGAGGTCGTTTACGAGGGGGTCCTTGTGCATGAAATGGTCCACGTCTGCTGTTATTGCAACAGGATGTGGACGGGAGAAGGCCACGACGGATGGTTCCGCAAGATAGGAGACTACATCACCAATGCATCCGACGGCAAATACAAGATTGAAAGGTATGTTTCGCAGGACGACATCGACATCCGGGACATGATAAGGGACGGAGTGACATCGGCCAGCGACAAGGACGGCTGGGTAATCCGCCTACATCTGGACAAGCCGATAGACTACCACACTCGGACGAAGTGGTTCAGAACCAAGTCGATGTGGTATTGGATTTCAAACGTGAACCAGATAAACGGGTTCTTGGCCAAGGCTTCCATGAACCCCGACAAGTTCCTCAACGTAAACTCCTTGAACTTCGTGGATTTGGGAATCAACTCGGCCACGATTTATGAGGCCATCCGCTCGAACATATCCGACCCGAGGAAGCAGAATTGGGTACAGTATGTTAGGGACAGGTGTCTGGAAGGCAATCCGGCGGGAAATCCGCCGTTCAACGACAACATAATCGCCAAGTGGAACCGCTTGGACGGATGCGACCGCTTCTTGGAGGAGGCCGGAGCCCTGAAGAAGAGGGAGACTGTGACCGATTTGTTCAAGGGCGCGGAGGTCGCCAAGGAACCGGAGGCGGAGACAATGGCGGCTGATGCTCCCGCAGAGCCGACCCCGGAGCCGAACCCTCCGGCGGAGCAGGACCCTATGGAAAGAATCAAGGCCATGTCCTCGGAGGAGAGAAAGAGATTCTTCGACGGCTTTTATCCTTGGTACAAGAGCCTCGACCCGCAACAGAAGGGAATGCTGGAAGACAACGGCCACCTGAAGCATCCCGACTGGTCGTTCCAGCAAGTCTTGGCCGACTACTATTTCCGCAAGTTCTTCGACTCCCCGGTACAGCAAACGATGGATTTCGGGGAATCGTTCGACTACACGGACAACCAGAAACTCGGAATGCTCACGGAAAGCCTCTTGGGAAGGATGTACGACAGGGCGAAGGACTGGTTCAAGAACCTGATTTCCTCCGTGTTTTCCTCCCTCTGGGGTAGCGAGCGTATAATCGACAACGGCGACGGAACCGTTTGGAGGGTGATTTCCTGATGAAATACGGATTTGAAGACTGGTATTGCCTGTTGGCGGAGTCGTATGTGGACAAACAGGTCAACAAGGCGGCTCGGTACATAGAGAGGAATCATTCCCGGCTTATAGGTCTTGAGAGGACTCAAGCCGGAAACCCGAAGACGGCGAAGGACTTGGCGAACGATGTCAAGAATCAGATGCCGATTCTGGTATCCAAGGACAACAACCCGAAGCCGGGAAAGTTCATAGTGGGCGCTTCCAGAATCTTCTATGACGAAATCGACAACAACCAAAGGGATGTCTCCCCGCAATTGTCGCGATACATAAGAACACTCATACAGGACGGCCACACGGACCAGTTCGACGAGGACTTGAACGGAATGTCGTTCGAGCAGTTGGAGCAGACCTTCTCCAAGAGGACGCAGGAGGCTGGGCAGAATGAGAAAAACGAGTTTTCGGCCAGAAAGTGGGAAAGGAACCCCGAATACGACATCGTTCGAATCGACAGCACCGAGGAGGCGAAGCCATACAGAAGGTTCCTGAATCCGAGGATGCCTTGGTGCATAACCGGCGACCAACACTACTACGATTCTTATACCAACGGCGGATTGGGCGTATTCTATTTTGTTTTGAAGAAGGGGTATGAGAATTTGACGCCTGAAAAGGGGGAGAATTCGCCGCATGACGAATATGGCGAATCCATGATGGCGGTCGCCGTGGACGAGAACGGACAACTCCTGAACTGCACGAGCCGCTGGAACGGCTCTGGCGACTTCTTCACAGCCAAGCAACTTTCCGAACTTCTGGGGGTGAACTTCTACGAGACCTTCCTTCCTAGGTCGTTCGAGGAGACCGTGAAGAAATTGGACTTCCGTCCGATACTCGACGGCTCCTGCCCGCTTCTGACAAAGTTGGGATACATGATTCCAAAAAAGAAAGGAGAGGATTTCGACGTAGAATACAGCGGGGATGACTGGATAAAGGCCGGAAAGCCGAATTATGAGAAGAAGGAAATCGAGTGGGTGTACTACAGAAAGGCGGATTTCGTCCCATACGGATACAGAGACGAAGATGCCCTGCCGGAAATCGTGTATTCCAGAAAGACCGGAAGATTCGCCAGTTCGGAGCCAATCCGGAAACTCAAGGAAAAAATGCTTCCGACTTTCACGGACGAAAATCCGATTCCGATTTTCATATCAAAGGACATTCAGGAAATAGACGATTTTTATTTTTCCGGCGGCATAACGGACAGATTTCAGGCGGAAGAAGGAAACAAGAGATATTTCGTAGAAAACGGTGCCCTGTATGATAGGGAAAACGAATACGGAATGGCATTGAGGTGGGCGGACAGGAATCTAGAAACGCTGAACATCAAGGAAGGAACCATTGTCTTGGATATGCGCAATTCGATAGATTCAAAATGGAAAAGCGTTCATCTTCCGGAGGGATTGAAATACATAAAAAGCATGTGTTTCCAGTACTGCAAAAACCTTACTACGATAAATTGGCCGAAGAGCCTCCAATCGATAGGGGAGTTCGCGTTTCAGGAATCGGCGATAACGGAAATCGACACCGCCGCCACCATATACGAGGGGGCGTTCAAAAATTGCCAAGGGCTGAAAAAAGTGAGAGTCCGTCCATCGGAAGAATCATACGAGTCGTTCGAAAGATGCACAATCGAATCTTTGGAAATACTTCCCGGAACAGAAGAGATAGGGCCAGCGTGCTTCTCTCCGGCAACCATAAAAGAAGTCAAATTTCCGGAAGGATTGAAAAGCATCATGGATTCGGCCTTTTTCGGAAGCAGGGGATTCACTTCCGTAGTGTTTCCTTCTAGTTTCGGATATTTCGGAAGCAATGTGTTCTATGGTTGTCGGGATTTGGAATCCGTCAAATTCATGGGGAACATCCACGATTGCGGGTATGGCGTTTTTGAGGGTTGCACTCGTTTGAAATCCGTTAAATTCAATGGAGACGGCCAAATAGACTATAAAGCGGCAGACGGCCTTTTTGGGAGTCGGATGTTTGTAAATTGCACTTCTTTGAAGAGCATAAGGCTCCCTTCCGGATATTGCGGTATATCGGAAAATACTTTCATGGGTTGCTTAAATTTGGAAACTGTTTTCATTCCGGAAGGATACAGTTGGATAGGTGCCCACGCCTTCAACGGCGATACAAACTTGGACATCATAAACATTCCGTCTACAATGGAAGAGATTGGATTGTTTGCTTTCAAAGGATGTGCCATCGGTACTGTATACATACACAAAGATTCCAAATTCAATGCGCTTGTTACGGTTCAAGGCGATAATATCATGCGTAAAAAATGGACCGCCCATTCCGGATTGATTCCGGAAGCGAGGCTTGTTCCATATACCGACATATCGCAGACTCCCCTTGCCGGTTTGGCCCAAGGGGGCGGAGGCACTCCCGATTCCCCTGCTTCGGAGCCGCAGACCCAGATGGAGTCTTTTTCCGGATTTTTGAGCAAAAAGAGGGGTCTTCACGGATTCTAGGAGGAAATATGGACGATTTCATGGAACTTTCGCTTCTGACGGAGCATGTTATAGACAAGCGCGGATTCTTCTACCACGGAGACGAAATGTCCCCGGAGAAATTCGTGAGGACCTTGGCCAGCGGAAAATATGCGAACACCTCATCCATGTACGGGGTGGGAATGTACTGCGTAAGGCATCCGATGGACGCCGCCCAGAACGACTACGGCCCGTATGTCTACAAACTGTACGTTCGCGGGCTGGACAATTTCCTGCATCTGGACGAACTTCCCTACAATTCCGTGTTTGGGAAGGAGGGCACGAAGGATTCGGAGGACTACGAGGAGTATCTCGGTCCGACCTACGGAGGCAATGCGACAGGCGACTTCAACCCGTCCTTCCGCCGAAAGACCGAAGGGGACGATTACTCCCGGTTCGTCCTACGGCAGTTCGAGCGTCTGGCCAGAGTCCCCGTAACCCCCGGAGACCTCAAGGAAATATCACAGGCTTTGTGCGCCCTTTCCGAAGGGGACGTGGAGCATTCCGCCGACCTTCTGAACCGAATAAGCCATTTGTGCGAAAGGTATGGAATCGCCGGTGTGACCTATACCGGCTCCCATGACAGAAGATGCGCCCTCGTGTACGACCTGAACAACGTCTTTCCGGTCGGATGGGCCTCGCAGGAAAGGGACGAGTACGGTGAAAAACATCTTACCCCATTCCAAAAGATAGATTACAGGTCCGATAAGTTCTCCGACAGCCGCTCCTTCATTTCCAAGTACGGCGGGGAAAAGAACATCCAGCCTACGGGGAGGGATGCTTCGAGGGAATCTAACGTTCGCCTTTTGGGCGCTTTGGTCAAAGTCGTCGCCGGAAATCTCCCGGAACAGGAAAAGGCAAATCTCATGTATAGGATTCTTTCGGCCTTTGTCGAAAACCGCACTCGGCTGAACAACGCCATGTACTACAACGGGCAGGAAACGAAGTCGCGGGAGTTCAAGGTTGTAAAGATGCTTCTTTCCGGGGATGCCGAAGGGGTAGTGGAGGAAATGATGGAACACACCAAGAGGCATTTTCTCAAGACCGCCTTTACGCATGATGACGAATACTCCATCGGTCAAATCGAGCGGTGGTTGCAGGGTGCGCTGGGCGGAACGGGGAGTTCGATGCTGACACGGGGCGAACAGGCTTTCAAGAGTATACGTTCTGATGCCGCATACGTTGGAGTGGTGTCCAAGGGACTTGTCGGATTCGACCCGCAGAAGTTCTATTATCTGTTGCACATCACCGATATGGGCGGCGGGATATTCAAGACATTGGAAAAGGTTTTCTATCTGTGCCTTCCTTTCATGGACGAGCCGGAAGGAGGGGGATTTTATAGGGAGGGCGAGCCTCTTCCACTCAATGAGAGGCGTCGTCATTTCGACAGTTCCATCGAACGGGCAAAATTGTCGTTCGAGGTCTGGCGTAAAGAGGGATGGGATGAAATGCAGTATACCGCAGACCCGTTTGAAAGAATGCTTCTGGCTCCGTATGCGAAGATGTACGAGACCGCATTGAAGGCGGTGAGGCGGTTTGAATCCGTGGCCAGAAGCATGATGGCCGATTCCTTGAAAAAGAATACAGGGGGTGGCGGTGCCCCCGGTTATACTGCGGCGGAGCCGCAGACCCAGATGGAGTCCTTCTCCGGTTTCGTGGGACATTCCGTCACACCGGGGGTGGTATCCCCGGTTCCTAGGAAGACCCTGCACGGCTTCTAGAGGACAGGCCCCGGATGGGGGGGTGGTATCCCCCCTTTCTTTGTTATGTTTGGAACATAACATTTGGCTTGTTATGAAAATTTCTGATTTTTTGAATTTATTTTAATTTCTGGTTGCGTTTTTGGTTGCGTTTCTGGTTGCGTTTCTGGTTGCTAATTCCACGATTTTCCGCGAATACCACAGGCGTGGAACATCGTGGAAAAAATTTTTAACTTTATGAATTTTTAAGTAGAAAATTTTTTTATCTCTCGCGCTTTTCAAGCAGAAAATTTTCACAATATTCCACGAATTCAAGCAGAAAATTTTTACAGGCGCGGAACATCGTGGAAATTTTTATGCAGACTTCCACGATATTCCACGAAATTTTCAACCTAAAAATTTTTACAGGGGACCCTCCCCGGAAGGGGGGCGGGGCCCCCGCATACAGGATGGTGCCCACGATATTCCACGAACCTATAGGGGGGCGGGGCCCCCCGTATGGGGGTATATGAGCGTGGGACATCGTGGAAAACTTCCGAAACCCTCGAAATTGAAGTTTTGTCTAGGGGCTTCCCGGCAGACTATCCGGCATGTCTCTTCGACGGATTTCCACGATGTCCCACGATAGTGGAAGGGCCCCACGAATGGGAGGGGGGTGGGGCCCCCTATGCGCGCATATAAGAGGGACGCGGAACATCGTGGGTGAAAGGAATGGAGGATGGAAACGGGGGAAACCGATACCCCGAAAGACCCCCGAAAGGCCCACGATGTTCCGCGAAATTTTTAAAAATTCGGTTCCTTCCAGTTCGAGGACCAACCGGCTTCGTAGTCCGGTGTCAGGCCGGTGGAGTATTGCATTGCCTCGGCGAGGGGGATGCACCTGTATTCACGACGGTGCCGCTTTTCGTTGTGTTCCCTTGCATACCGCTGGGCCTCCTGTTGGTTGTCGAATCCGTAGACGAATTCCCCGGAGCGGTTGACGACATAGAAGTTGTACTTCCATTCGTCGTTGTCGGTGTAGTGGTGTGGCATATTGGGTTCCTTTCTGGTGATAGTATACCCGATTTTGGGGCCAGAGTCAACGAGTAGAAACATTTTTCTGTTGTGCAAATATCTAGAATATCAACATTTTTAGTTTGAAAATTTCGCGGAATATCGTGGAATATAATGTAAAAATGTTTTCCATTATTGTAATTTTTAGGCTAAAAATGTAAACAGGGGGCTTGGGATTTAGGGGTAGTTTCACAGGGCCGGGACTTGGAGGAGCGTTATAATCAGTAGGGCAGGGGGGCTCTTGATTATAGCAGGGTTCGCGGTTGCTGGCCGGTGAAACCGGGGATAAATGCGGCTCCCGCTATGTTCCGCGATGATTGTCGCAGGATTCAAGCGCCTGTCTATAAGGCCGCGCGCGTGTGCGCATTGATTATAGCAGGGGTCGAAGTCCCGGCGGCGTGAAACCGGGGCTAAAAAATTCCGTTGACATTTTCAACGGTGGCTGATATTCTTTCGGCGTCGCAAGACAAACCACCAACCACGAAAGGAACCATCCATGAGCAAGCCCGACCTCTCCGCCATCTCCCTCTCCGACCTCACCGACGAAATCACCCGCCGCTCCGGCGGCTTCAAGTGGGTGGCCTTCTCGCGGGATAGGAGTTTCGAGGACATCAGCGAAGAGTCCTTCGAGGACAAGGAGGATGCGTATCTGGATATGCGCACCTCCGCCCTCAACAAGATGGAGTGGAACACCGAGCCGGAGGACTTCGACGATACGGATGCCATCCGCTACGAGGTCTGGCTCTCCCCGGAAATCATCGTCCACGAATCCTACAGCGGGGTCTATGTTTACCGCATCGTCCCGGCGAAGGATGCCGACGGCCTCGACGCGGACACCTTCTTCAAGGACAAGGCGGTCATCGACTTCCTCAAGGCGCATGACCTCGGCTAAAAATCCTGTTGACATTTTCAACTCTCGCTGATATACTATCGGCGTAAGGACCACCACCAACCACGAAAGGAACCACCACCATGTTCATTCGATTCTACATCAAGGGGCTCACCGAGGACTCCCCGGAACTCGCCAGCAAGACCCACGGGGAGGCTCTCGACGAGATTTGGAAGTCGCAACATTCCATTACGATTCCCGCTTCGGAAATCTGCTCCGCGTCCCATGTTTTCAAGGGGCTGAACTGCGTCAAGACCAAGTTTGGGGAGACAATCACCCTTTCCGACGAGTCCTTCATGCGTCTTGAGCAATGCTTGCTGAAGGGCTATTCCGGCTCCATCGAGGCAATAAGCATCCCGATTGTGAGCATCTAAAAATCCGTTGACATTTTCAAAGCCCATTGATATACTATGGGCGTAAGGACAAACCACCAACCACGAAAGGAACCACCACCATGACCACCGCCATGAAGCGCTACTACGAAGTCTCCGTTGCCGATACGGACAAGACCTCTTTGGAGGAACTCAAGGAAGCCCTCTGGCTCCTCCGCAATGTTGACAACGCCAACAAGGCCACGGATGGGGAACTCATCGGGTCCTACGCCGATGTTCCGTATGACCTCCTCTACCTCCACGGCATCCGCAAGGTCTTCCTCAAGGTCTTCGGCACTCCCTCGCCGACCCCGGAGCAGTTGGAGAAGGCCCTTGCCCCCGACCCTCTGGACAAGAAGGTTGGCAAGCAGGACTTCACCTACCGCGAGTTGAAGGCGGCGTGGGAGAAGGTCAAGGGCATCGTGGAGGGAGAGGACAAGGAACTTACGTCCAAGTATAAGGTTCTCCCGCACTATGTTTATGACTTCCGCAACCAGTATTGCGTCACCCCGGACAAAGACCTTGACGGCACTAACCATTGGCATGCGGATTGGAGTTTTGAGTCCATCTGCAAGGCCATTGAGGAGGTTGAGGAGACAATCACCTACGGAGACTTGGAGGTCTACTGGAATGACGAGGCGGCAAACAACGCCGATAGCGACGAGCATGGCATCTTCTTTGAAGACGGCAAAATCAAGAGGGTTTACTAGAAAAAGCCGTTGACATTTTCAAGGCCCATTGATATACTATGGGCGTAAGGACAAACCCCCAACCCACCACAACACCATGAGCAAACAGACCACAATCTCGTTCAACTTCGGCAAGGGCAGACTGCTCTCGTTCATCCTCACCGGGAGCCGCAACGGCTTCTCCGTGGCCTCGGTCAAGACGAACATCCTCCCCGACGGCATCCGCCAGTCGGTCAAGGAAATCGGAATCGGCAAGTAAGCAGAGGCACTAGCGCAAAGATTGGCGCAGGGGAGGAACCCGACGGAGCAATCCGCCGGGTTCCTTTTTTTCTGTGCGTCCGGCCCGCGCATCCTTGATTATACCCGGCCTCCGGCTCGCCCGCCTGTGAAACCCCGTCTAAAAAATCCCGTTGACATTTTCAAATCTCGTTGATATACTATGGGCGTGAAAGGAACCACCACCATGAACACCACCGATACCAAGCACATCATCTACACCGACAACACCGACCCGGAGACGGAGGGTCTGGAAGAGAATGACTGGGAGGGCCTCAACTTCCATCTTCAGGAGTGGATGCAAGACGAGGAAATCAACCTCAACAAGCCTGTTGACGGCGTGATTGTCGGCTTCGCCGTCCTCGGTCTCTGGAATGGCCACCCCAACGGCGGCAAGGTCTACGGGGACAACGCCAAATCCATCCTCGACTACGGCGAGGACTACAACGAGTGGTATGGCGACGGCAAGGACATTCGCGGCACCTTCACGCACCATGACGGCACCAACTGCGTCCTGTTCCGCATCGCGGAGAGCCGGGAGGAAGCGGAGAGCCTTGTGGAGCAGATTGCCTACGGCGGCATGACGGAAGAGGAGTTTTGCAAGGCCACCAAGTCTCTCTACCCGGTTGTCGCGAACATCTACGGGTGGGAGTAGAAAAACCCGTTGACATTTTCAAAGCCCATTGATATACTATGGGCGTGAAAGGAACCACCACCATGAAAAAGACCACCAACTTCGTTGTTGACAAGGCCACCAAGAAGGCCATTGCGTCCTTCCCCTCGTTCAGCAAGGCAAAGGCGTTCCAGATTCAGAATAACATTCTGGAAACCTCCGAAATCTGGGGATTCGACCCCGCCGAACTTCGCCTTGCGAACACGGCCAAGATGATTGAAATCGACATTGGCAAGGGATATGTGCTTTCCGTCAAGAATGACCTTGAGGCGGGAGTTTCCATCACCCTTCAGAAGGATGGGGAGTTTGTCCAAGACCTTGTTGCTGTCGAGAGGCCCAAGTCTGAATTGAAGGACAAGAAGGGCAACCCCATCTACCTCAACGGCGTCACGGCCTTTGTCTGGGGCAACGAGAAGGATGAGGACTTCACCCACCGAATCACAATCCCCTTTGCCACGCAGGACTAAAACCCCGTTGACATTTTCAAGGCTCACCGATATACTATGAGCGCCGAGAGGCAATAACCACCAACCCAAAAGGAACCACCACCATGAAGACCACCCCCACGATTGACGCGATTGATGTTGAGACCCCGACGGTTTCCGTCGCGGACTACCTTGCCTCCAAGAATGGCAAGAAGGCTCTTCGCCTCTTCCGCAAGCATATCAAGGAACTCGGCAAGACGCCGTGCAAGAAGCATGGCTTCACCTACGCACTGGCCTACGAACTGGATTGCGCCCTCACGGAGAGGCTTCCGTCCAGCGTTCATTATGATTTCGACCTCAAGGCGGGAATCATGGATGCCGACCCGAAGGAGGTTGAGAAGGACTGGGAGAACTGGGAGTTTTCCGACTACGCCGGAAACATCCTCGGCTCCGATGATGATGAGTATTATGCCGAGGTCAAGGCGGCGTTCTACGATTGGCTCCCCGAAGACGAGAAGGATTGGTAGGATACAGGGAAAAACAGGGCAAGAACCCCCGACCGAAAGGCCGGGGGTTTTCTTTTTCCCACGATTTCCCGCGAGCCGGACTTTCGAGGCGTGTATAATCAAGTGCTGGCCGGGAGGCGGCGAAAAGTTTGAAAAAGGCGTTGACATTTTGAACGGACGCCGATATACTATGGGTGTCGCAAGACAAACCACCAACCACTAAAGGAACCACCCATGAAAGTTCGATTCACTTCTCTTTCCAAGAATCCGAGGAAATCGGCGCAGGGTATGTTTGAGGAAGGAGCCCATTTCCTCAACCACGCCTTCGACTCCGGCGAATGCCGCGATTGGGAACTCGCGAAGAAGGGTTGCACCGTGACTCTGGAAACCTTCTACGAGGGAACCATACAGGAGGAAGACGAGCTTCCCGGAATCATTCGGGATGACCTTTCCGACTTCTTCACGAAGAAGGGATTCAAGTTTACGCAGGAGACCCTCTAAAATGCAAGGAGCCGTCTACACCTTCCCCGGAGGGGAGATTGTCTGGAAGCAACTGCAAGCCCTTGAAAAGGCGGACAAGACCCGTCGCACCCGGCTTCAGCGCAAGACCATGACCCACGCGACCTACTACGCGGGAATCAAGAAAGACCTTTCCGCTTCCGCGAGCAAGGGGGAAATCGGCAGGTATCTTGTCGCGCTCAAAATGTATGAGGAGACAATCGTCGAGGTGCAGGGCAGGGACTACTGGCAGGGCCTCGTCAACCGGGGAGCCGCCGGATGGGAGAAATACAAGGCGCAGGGCCACTTCCTCGTCGCAATCCCCTTCTAAAAAAGGCGTTGACATTTTCAAGACTCGCCGATATACTATGGACGCCAAGAGGCAAAACCAACCACAAACAAGAAAGGAACCACCACCATGAAAATTTACCGACTCTCAATCTACCGTATGCTCCCGTATGGCCACGGCTACGAAATCCTTACGCAGGACTTCAAGACCCACGCCTCCGCTCACCTCTCCGGCGTTGTCTTCGCCAAAGCCGTCATTCGCCGCGAGATTGGCCTTTACCGGGATAATTCCCGATTCATCCCGGTTGAGCCGAAGACCTACGATGCGGATGAGTTCTCCGTGGAGGTCAAGGCAGGTTCCGTTGTGGTCACGGCCTACAAAATCCGCATCGACGCCGTGGACATTGCCACCGAGGCCCTCTGCGCCGAGGATTTCAAGAAAATCGGAGTAGCCTAAAAAAGGCGTTGACATTTTCAAAACTCGTCGATATACTATGAGCGCCGCAAGGCAACAACCCTAACAAACCAAATCAAAACAAAAGGAACCACCAACATGAACAACCAGTTCGGCAACTCCCTCGACACCGTGATTCTCACGGCCACCTCGGAAGAGGCTCACCACATGGACCAGCCTCTCACCTCGATGGAACTCCCGTATGTCCTGCCCCAGCACCTCAACCACAAGGCGGACACGCGGCGCACCGCGTCCTACTCGCTCTTTGAGTCGGACACCATCATCGACAACCTTCAGCGCATGGACTTCGTGGTCAGGGATGCCATCACCCAGAAGTCTCACGGCAAGGCGGCGCAGAAGATGGAGGCGCAGGGCCTTCAGAACACCACCCGTCACCTCTACCGCCTCTGCCGCCGCGAGGACTTCGGCAAGCCGGAACTCCCGGAACTCGTGGTGGTCAACAGCCACAACGGCGCTTGCGCCCTCAAGGTCTACACCGGGTATTTCCGCCTCATCTGCGAAAACGGCATGATTGCCGGGGGCAAGGAGTCTCTCCGCATCCGCCACATGGGGCACACGATGGAGGAGGTCTTGGAGGCCATCCGTGGAGTCGCCGAGGACTTTTCCAACGCCTACGGCAAGGTGGATGCCTTCAAGACGAAGATGCTCTCCGACGGGGACATTCGCGACTTCGCCTACAAGGCCAACGAGATTCGCGGCCAGATTGGCCTTCGCCCTGTCGGCGACCCTCTGGCCCTTGTGGCCCCGCGCCGCTACGAGGACTCCGGAAACGACCTGTGGAGTGTGTTCAACCGGACACAGGAGAACATGATGAAGGGGGGCATTGCTATGGACTGGTCCAACCTCGCCGACGGTCAGCGCCGCCGCAACAGCAAGCCCATCCGCAACATCATCCAGAATGTCCACGCGAACACGGCCCTCTGGACTCTGGCGGAGGAGTTCTACAAGGGTTCCCCCATCGCCGAGGCGGAAATCGTCAAGGAACTCTAGCGAGCCGAGAACCGCACCCGGTTCAAGCCCCCGCGAGAAATCGCGGGGGTTCTTTTTTTTCGCCGTCGAACCGGCCAGCCCTTGATTATAACCGGCCTTCGACTCCGGCGCTCGCGAAACGGGGGATAAATTTTCGTTGACATTTTCTAGGCCCGTCGATATACTATGGGTGTCGAAAGACAAACCACCAACCACGAAAGGAACCACCATGAGCAAAACCACCGACTTCAAGAACAAGTTGAAGGAACTCTCCAAATTCACCGCCTCCGAACTCGCCGCCGCCCTTCGAGAGAAGGATGAAGTGCTTGCACTCAAGGTCTGGACAACGGAGGACATTGAATCCCAAGCCGAGGAGTTGGACTACTCCGCATCCGACGCCAAGCGCATCGCGGCCAATGTCAAGGGCATGAGCATCATTTCCGATGTGCTTGAGGACTGTTCTGCGGACTGGGACAGGGTGAATGATGCCATCTTCGACACCGCCTCCGAACTTGGAATCAAATCGGAATCCGACCCGGAATAATTCCGTTGACATTTTCAGCCCGTAGTGATATTCTATGGGCGTGAAAGGAACCACCGCCATGAAACACCACAACTTCATCGTTCAGCAGAACCTCCCCTCCACGAAGGAGGAAATCAAGCCTCTCATCGACCAGTTGGTCAACGGACTTTCCGAGAGGGGAATCAAGGCCACCTTTTCCTTCTCGCCATCCGAGGCCCCGGTCTACGGTTGCGGCCTCATCTTCGACCTCGCCAAGCCGATTGTCGGCAGGGACTGGAAGAAGTCTCGCATCGAGTGCTGGGGCTTCCGCGTCTTCGTCTACAAGTCGATTGGAAGGGACCAGAAGACGGACAAAAACGGCTATTTCGTCTGGGACAAGGAAGCCAACCGCCCCGCCGTCAAGGGGAAGCCCTATCAGCAGTATTCCGCGAAGTTCTGCTTCTACGGAAACGAGACGCGCTTCCGTTGCCGCCACAAGGAGTGCATCCAAGACGGAACCATGAAGGTTTACGATTACGGCGATTCCGTCAAGGAAATGGACTTCCTCCGCAATCTGGACTACCTCGCGAACATTCGTTGACATTTCTAACCCGTAGTGATATACTATGGGCGTGAAAGGAACCACCACCATGAAACTCCACCCCATTTACGAAACTGGAAGCATCGGCCTCACCGACAAGGAGAAGGAAGCCGAGGAGAAGGTTCTTCGCGACGCAATCCAGAAGCGCATGAAGACCCGCGACATTATCCAGTTCAAGCACCAGACGCCGCAGGAGATTCACCGCTTCCGCGTAATCTCTGCGATGAAGATGGCGGATTCTTGCATCGTCTACGGCATGGAATATGCTTGGGAGGGCCAGTATTCCAAGCAGTATCAGCAACCTCTCTCGTTCAAAACCGAGAAGGAAAAGCGGGATGCATACGCCCTCACGAAGGAGGAATGCGACGCGATTTTCAAGGCGCAGAAGGAGAGGCTTGCGAAGGCGAGTATTATCCGCAACGCCGCCACGGATGCCGAGGAGGTTTCCTACAATTCCGTAATCTGGTAGTTGACTTTTTCGAGAGATTCTGCTATACTATAGCAGGAAAGGAACCACCCCAATGAACACCACCGACCAGACCATCGCCAAGATTCACAACGCCCTTCGTCTTGTGAAGGAAACCGAGGCTCTGCTTCGCGAGACCCTCGCCGAAGTTTCAAAGGAGCCGACAATCCACTTCTACGAAGTCTTTTTCGGGAACCGCAAGGACTACAACGAGGGAGAACAGCCCTCCATGTGCATTCGCGGCATCCGCAAGCCGACCCTTGAAGAGGCCAACGACTACTACAAAGTCGATTGCTCATTCTTCGGCGGCGAAATCACCGAGATTGAGGAAATCAACGAAGCCGAGGCCAACAAATTCTTCGGCATGGATGAAAAGGAAGGAAACGGCATTCCCGTCTTTGGCAAAGACCCTCCCCGCCCCATCCACCCGACGCGCAACTGCTACTTCGTCTATCGTGGGAGTTATCTAAACCCCAAAAGCAAAATGTTCCGTGTCTGGGCAAGGAATCCCGAAGAGGCGCTCTCCGCCTTCAAGGAGACATGGGAGGCCAACAGGGATTTTCTCTACGAGCATCACGCCTTCATGGCGGCGGTTCACGGGGCCCTTGAGCCCTTCCCGCTCCCTCGCGATTAGGTGGGTGGTTCCACCGATAAATCCGGCCTGTGGTGGTGCCGGTCAGCCCCCGGAGAAGACTCCGGGGGTTGTTTTTTATCTAGGGGGGTGCCGCCCCCGTGCGCCCTTGATTATACGCGCCGCGCCGGTTGCGTGTGCGTGAAACCGGCGGTAAAAATCCCGTTGACATTTTCAGCGCTTGCCGATATACTATGGGTGTCGAAAGACAAACCACCAACAAAAGGAACCACCATGCTCTACGAAGACATTCCCAACTGCGACGCCGACAAGCCGACCATCTGCGCCGTTGTCTCCTTCTCCACGGACAAGAAGACCCACATCACCGAGACCACCACCCACGGCTACTACAAGTCTCTGGATGAGGCTATGGCCAAGTTTCAGAAGGTTGCCGACTACGCGGCCTCGACGGATGCGAACCCGAAGAAGCCTGTCCTTGTGGACACTCCCACCGAGTTTGCCTACATCGACCAAGAGGGCAACGAGTGCCACATCCTCATCCACTTCGCGGGATAGGGGGGTGTGGCCCCCGTATGGAGACACGCATGAGCAAAGGAACCACTAGCATGAGCAAAAACAAATACACCTTCAAGGTCAGCAACATCACATGGGACACCGACGGCCTTTCCGCAGAGTCTCTTGGCCTTCCAAAGAAAATCGACAAACTGGATGTTTGGGCAGACTCCTTTTACGATGCAGACATTGCGGAGGCCCTTTCCGACGAATACGGATGGTGTGTCTCGTCCTACCAATACGAATACATTGGGAAGCCCTCGGCGAGCAGGAAACTCAAGGAAATCGAAACCATCATTCACAGGTATAGGGAAGGATATGCCGATGCGGAAAGCGCATTTGGGATGATTTCAGACTTCGTTTCGTAAAGTTTCCACCAAAAAGCCGTTGACATTTTCAAGCCATAGTGATATACTATCGGCGTGAAAGGAACCACCACCATGAACCGAACCTGCACCATCGTCATTACCAACTCTCCCGCGAAGGAACTGCTCAAGGCAATCAAGGGGGAACCCATGATTGGGCACATGGAACTCACCTTCGCCGGACACACCCTCATGGCCAAGTGGGCCACCTCCAAGAATGGGGAGAAGATTCTTGGGGATGCGCAGGAGTTCTATGTGAAGTTCTGGCACAACAACCCCAAGAATGACGGGGACTACGACATTGAGTTTCTCGCCTCTGCGGGTTGCGGAACCGCCCTCAAGAACACCGGGGCCTTCGCCGACAGGTGTTGCGAACTCCGCGAACTCGCCAAGAACTCCGAGGAAGCCGCGAAGGACATGGAGTATGCCAAAGGCGGAAAGTAATTTCCGTTGACATTTTCGACCCTTGCCGATATACTATCGGCGTGAAAGGAACCACCACCATGAAACACGAAATCAACCTCGAATCCTACGATGATGAAATCACCCTCGCGGAAGCCATGAAGCGGTTTCGCGTGGAGGCGAAGGAGAACACCACCGGCGGCGTGGAGAAGTTCACGCCCAACCACCGCGTCTGGGATGTTGCGGTCTACATGGATGAGGAACTCATCTACCGCACCAACTTCCAGTCCTGCGACTACCCGAAAGGCGGGGAGGTCTGGCAGTGCATCGCGCAGGATGCGATGGCCTACGAGGAGAACACCGACCTCGCCGACTTCCTTGAGTGCTTCTCCTACCTCGACAACGCCTCTTCCACCCGCAAGGGAATCGCGGCCTACGAGGGGTGCAAGCGCACCGCCGAGATTCTGCGGGCAAAGGGAATCAATCCCCTCGACCTCGCCGGACTCTTCAGCGAGGCGGAAAGCGCAGATGTTCTCGATGTTGTCCCCATCGACATTGACGAGGGCTAAAAATCCCGTTGACATTTTCGGCCCGTAGCGATATTCTATGGGCGCAAAGGAACCACCGCACAGTTTCCCCAACCTCCACAAAGAGAAAGGAAAAGAAAGGATGAACACCCCCAACGCTCCCCCGTAGGAAACCCTTGTTTCCACTTTTAGCAAAACCCCTCTCCGGGACGCCGGAGGGGGGCGATTTTTTTTCTGCGTCGAGGCGGCGGACCCTTGATTATAACCGGCCTTCGACTCCGCCATCTGTGAAACCGGCCCAATAAGGGGGGTGCCGCCCCCGTGCGCGCTAAATACATACAAGAGGAAAACACAATGACACTAGTTGAATCGGCACTTTTCGCCCTCGCGGCGCAGGACATGGGGCTTTACGAGGCCAAACAGGCATTTGCTGACGAGCCGCTTACGGCGAAGGAGGCGAGGATGCAGAGGAGGGCGGAATCCTCGCAGTCGGCTTTGGACGAACTTATCAAATCCTACATGAAGCCCGGTGTGTTCCCTCCGGACTTTTTCGCCCAGACCGGAAAGACCCCGGAGGAACTGGTGAAGATGGCGGTGAGGATTGCAAGCAGGGTCACAACCACCCTTCCTCCCGGCGAACGCCACGAATATATGATTGAACTCATACAGGAGTTGATGGGAAGGGCCGGAAAGATTATGGCCGAATACAATCCGGAAAAGGGCGCAAAATCCGGAAACTGGATTATGAACGGCATGGAGCAATTCGCCCGCGACTACATGAGGGAAGTGTTTAGGAGAATGGGCAGGAACGGCGGCTCTCTCGATTCCACCCCAGCCGACGGAAGTGACAATCCCGTAAAGGACGCAATCACGCATGGAATGGAATCCGACGATGATATGGGCGGGCTGAACGCAGGAGGCGAACCGGACGACCCCAACGGCCTGGACCCTGCCCGCAGGGCGGCTGTTTCAGATGCGCGCAACCGCGTGGGAGAGATTCTGTCCGGCATGGCTCTTTCCCCGACGGAGCGCAAGGTCATAACCTTGCAGTATGGACTGGATGGAGAAGCCCCGAAGTCGGGAGAGGAAATCGCGGAAATCCTCGGCATTACCCACGGCTCGGCCAGAGAGTTGGCCAGAAGGGCTTTGAACAGGTTTAGGGTTGCTATGGTAAGGAACCCCAGACTTGCGGACGAACTTCGTTCCTTGATGCAGACGATGAGCCGTCTTGGAGAATCCATAGAGACCGAACGGGTCGCAAAGGGGCTTGAAATGTTGCTCGGATAATCACCGGGTTTCACAGGTCGGCGACTCGAAGGCCGGGTATAATCAAGGACACGGGGGGTGCGGCCCCCCGTGTGCGTTTTATGTGAAAAGGGCGTTGACATTTTCTGTTTTGGCTGATATACTATCGGCACAAGGAGACCACCACGATGGACCACAAGCCCGACCCCAATGACGAACTCACCGAGCAGGACTGGGAGGATATGCGGAAGCGAGACGCGGAAATCGACGCCGCGTTCTCCGTTGCCCCCGCAGAACTCCGCGCCGCCTACAACTCCGCGAACCGCATCTGCGAGGTTCTCACCGCCGACAAGGCGAACATCGCCAAGAACCTCGACCTTCTCGACTTCGCCGTGAACATCGCCTACAACCTTGAGGAGTATGCGATTGCCCTCAAGGAGAAGAAGCAGGAGAAGACGGTCAAGATGCTTTCGTGGTATCTGAAGGCGGCGAAGGGCAGGGCTCCGGTGGGGGGGTAGGGCCCCCCTGCGCTCCCGCATCCGCAATTTCCGTTGACATTTTTCCTCCGTCCAGATATACTTTGGGCGGAGGAAAATATCCAATGAACTACGATACCGATACAGCCGATTCAATCGACTATCTGCCGGACGAACTGCTGATGGCGCACGGCCTTATCTCCGAAGCGCTTTGCATAGATACGGACGAGGACGAGAAACGCAACAAGGAACTGAAGGCCCTCGACCTTCTCGACCTCTACGGAGCAAAGATTAGGGGAGAGAAAATCTACAAGGACTGGCGGCGCAAATACGAGGCCCTCGCCAGAAAGACCATGAACGGCGAGTTTGAGGACAAGGCAAGGGCCGAGAGAATCAAGGAATTCAAAGAATTGCTGAAAAGCCGTTGACATTTTCAAGACTCGCTGATATTCTATGAGCGCCGAAAGGGAAGGCATCCCGCCAATACCACGGCACGGAGAAACACAAAATGGACGCCGAGGAAATCAAGGGCATCGTCTGGGGACTCGCCCAATCGCAGGGCTTCTACGGAAGGCTTGGCAGGGACATGGATGAATCCGACGGATGGGAGCAACTCGCCGAGGCGGCTACGAAAGCCGGATGCAAGGATGAAATGGACTTCATTCTCTGGATTGAGGGGGGCTAGGCGCAAGCCCCGTTCGCAAAAGCGCTGAAAAGAGGAAGGGCAAAGACCCAACCCACCCCCGCCGGGATGCAACGGCGGGGGTTTTTATTTCCTGTTGCCGTCGATTGCCCGCATCCTTGATTATAGCCTCGCCTCGACTCACCGGCCTGTGAAACCCCGGCTAAAAAATCCCGTTGACATTTTCAAGCCGACTTGATATTCTATGGGCACGAAAGGACACCACCATGACTGTCAAGGAACTCAATCGGGACCAGATGGTCCAACTCAAGCAGGATTACCTCGCCGAGATTCGCGGGGATGTTTCCTACGGCGAACTCGCCGACGCGGACAATCTCGTCACCGACGCCCAGATGTTTGACTATTACGGCGGAATCGATTTCGTCCCGGATGATTTCTGGAACTAAAAACATCGTTGACATTTTCAAAGACCTCTGATATACTATGAGCGCCGAGAGGCAAAACCACCAAACCGCAAGGAACCACACCATGAGCAAAAAGACCAACAAGTTCTACATCGTCGAAACCCTCTCCTACGATGGGGAGTCCATCGACAGCATCGAGACGAAAGCCGGACCTTTCGCCACCAACGCCGCCGCCGAGAAGGCGTTTGCCGAAATCGCCGAGGACTACGAGGACAATGACGAGGCGACGGTTGACGAGGACAACTGCGGCATCGTCTCCTACGAGGGCAACGGCGAAACCCACAACATCCTCATCATGGAGATTCCCGCGTAGAATCCCTAGAACACTTGGCTAGGTTTGTCAGCCGGAAGACCGGCCTAGCGAGTCACCCCCGACCGCAAGGCCGGGGGTTTTTCTTTTCGCGGAACATCGTGGAACATCCTTGATTATACCATTCCCTCGACTGGTAGACCGGTGAAACCTCGGCTAAAAAATCCCGTTGACATTTTCAAGACCAACCGATATACTATGGGTGTCGCAAGACCAACCACCAACAAGGAGAAGCAAAATGCGTAGCATCGAATGGGACATGATTCGCGCTCTCAAGAACCACGAGGGCTTCACGCAGGACAACACCGCCGTCCTCTGGGATGGGGACAACTATCTCGTCGCCCTCCACGGCAACACGATTGCCGCCGGGAAGTTTGCGGGCCACGGAGTCAACCCGACCCCGACCCGCTTCACCCTCGCCGGGTGGAACACCAGCACCACCCGCTCCCGGCTCAACGCCCTCGGCATTGCCGTGACGCAGAAGAAGGGCATCCCCTACTACAACGGGAAAGAAATCAGCGAAACCGACTGGATTCCGGTTGAGGCGTAAGCCTCGCGAAAATACCGTTGACATTTTCAAAGACCTCTGATATACTATGGTCACGAAAGGACACCACCACATGAACCACGCGAAAACCCTCAACTACTTCATGCAAGCCATCGCGGTCATCGGCATTCTCCTAGCCGTTGGGACTTGCGGAAAGGTTTCTTGGGAAACCACGAAAAACCTCATGGGGCTATCCGCCTTCTTCGCGTTCTCCGCGTTCTTCCACGCACTCTTTCACTACATCAAGGAGGACAGAATGAAGCGATAGACCCACACCCCTAGGGGGGTGGCCTCCCCCCGCACCCATACTTGCTCACGCCCGTCGGGTAATCCCCGGCGGGCGATTTGTTTTCGCTGGCCGCATCGAACCGGCTGGCCCTTGATTATAGCCTCGCCTCGACTCGCCGACCGGTGAAACCTCCGGCAAATCCCTGTTGACATATTCACGGCTCGCAGATATACTTTGGCCGGAAAGGACAACGCACATGAACTTCACCTCTCTCAAAGCCTACATGGAGGAAAGGAAGCAGGACTTCGTTCCCTCCCCCGCGAACCCGACTTGGGAAGAATCCGAACAGAAGATTTGGGCAGTGCAGGAGTATCTCTCCTCCTGCGGCTCCTTCACCGGCGAGGACAGGGCATTCCTCCGCGAATATGACCCCGAACTCCTCGACCTCGAAGAGGATGAGGAAGAGGAGGATGAGGAGGGGGAGGGCACCCCCGCACAGGCATACGAGGAGCCGCCCATCCGCACAATCCTCAAGGTTGACGAACTGGGGCACATCAACGCCATCTTCCCGGACATTCCGTGGTCAACCAAAGGCGGAGACTATTGCACCGCCGTCACGAAGGAGGAGGGCCACGGCGAATGTTGCCGCGAATGGGTGGAGGAACAGGCAGACCTCCCGCCGGAGAGACTTGACGAGGCGAAGCGGATGCTGAAGGAACTCGGCTACTACAGCGTAGAAATCGTCACAGATTGGTAAGAGGGCAGAGACAGAGAGGGCAGACCCCGACGGAGAAATCCGCCGGGGTCTTTTTTTGCCGGTTTCACAGGCCATCGACTCCGGCCCTCGATATAATCAAGGAGGCGCGGGATATTGCGGGACAGGCTAAAATTTTCGTTGACATTTTCAAGGGTTGCTGATATTCTATGGGCGTAAGGAGACCACCACCATGAACATCAACGGAATCAAGCGCAGGGTCAGGATTGACTGGAACACCGGAACCCGAATCATCAAGTCCAAGAAGGACAAGATGCGCTCCCGCCAGTATCTCAACCGCCTTGCGAAGGAGTGGTAAAATGGCCAAGCCGTTCTACACCGTTCACGTCTATGACAAAGACGGACTTCCCGACGAGACCAGCAAACTGGACTGCACCGGGTTTGCAACTCTGGAAGAGGCCAAGCAAGCCGCGCTTGGGCATCTGGAAGCACACGGCGGCATCGTGGACATAACGGAGGACTGCGAGGATTGGGAAGACCCGACATTTATCTGGTCATCGCAGAACTGAAAATCCGTTGACATTTCCAAGACCCATTGATATACTATGAGCGCCGAAAGGCAACAACCCCTAACCCCGAAAGGAAAACAAGCCATGCCCTACCCGACCTACTCCGTCTCCGACAAGGACTTCGCCCTGCACTTCGTGATTGACGCCAAATCCGGAAAGGATACGTTCCAGCACTCCGGAACCGTCCACCGCCGCGCCGTGGACTTTGAAGGCGCAAAGGCGCAACTCGCCTTTGAACTCCGCAAGCACTTCTGGCCCCGCGTCGGCCAACTCCTCGAAAAGGAAATCACCATCACTCCCGCCTAGCCGGTAGGCACTGCATCCGGCACATGAGCAAGCCGCTCCCCTTCCGGGGGGCGGCTCTTTTTTGCCGCCGCGTCCGCCGGTCGCCCCCTTGATTATAGCAACGCCGGAACTCCCGGACCGGAGAAACCCCGGCTAAAAACCTCGTTGACATTTTCAAGGCCCGTTGATATACTATGAGCGCCGAGAGGCAACAACCCCAACCAGAAAGGAAAATCAAGATGAGCATTTCCGTCTCCAACCCCAACGAGCCCCGCGCCTTCACCAACGCCGTCATTGAGAATGCCGAACTTGGGGTGTTCTCGTGGGAGGAAGTTGCCAAAGCCGCGCTTGGGTGGATGAGTGAAGACGATGTGAGGCGCATGGCGGAATCCGAATTGGACATGGAGGCGGAGGAAAAGCCCTGCGACGCCGACGGACTGGAACTTGACGAGGGGGACAAGGTGGAGTGGACTGACCCCGACCCCGCCGAAGGCTTGGAGACGAACCTCGGGGAGATTTCCAAAATCAACGGGGAGACAATCACCGTGGAGTTTCTGGATGGCGGCGAAGCGGAAGTCTACGGAAGGGAACTGCGGTTTATCCCCTATGACCAGTGGGAAAAGCGCTCCGCCGAATACTTCAAAGGCAACTAGCCGATAAAGCCGTTGACATTTTCAAGCGCCCATGATATACTATGGGCGTAAGGAGACCAACCAATGCCCAAGACCCGAAAAGCCAACTTCTACATCTACGAAGCCGTCTGCTCCGCCCCTGCGGACTGCGCCGCCGAAAGGGAATTTTCCTACAGGTTCACGGCGAGAAACAAGAAACTGGCGCATGAGTTTGCCTTCCATGCACTCGGCTATGACATGGACTGGGGCTATCACCCGAAAGGGTCAAGAATCAAAGAAATCAAGCGCATCGGCAAGTGGCGTGACAGCAAGCCGCAAGCCCTTTCCTGCCACCGCTAACGGAGACAAGGCAAAATGACGATTCAAATCTCCTCCCTGCTCATCCTCCTTGTGATTGCCTTCGGCATCGCCGCGATATGCCACGCGGTCAAAATCCTCTGGAAGTCGGCCCTCTGGATTTTCCTCGTCCTCTTCGTTCTGGAATACATCCTGCCGCACCTTGCGGTGATACGAATAACCTTCTAACCTTTCGGGAAAAGGGCAAGCGCGAAAGCGCGGGAATCCCCTGCCGTTCAGCGGCGGGGGATTCTTTTTGCGCACCGGGGGGGCGTGCCCCCCGCCTGTGCCCGTCGAGCGAGCGCATCCTTGATTATAGCCTCGCCTCGACTCACCGGCCTGTGAAACCGGCGTCAAAAGTTTCCGCAGATTCTTGTTGACATTTTCTGCCGGACTGATATACTATGAGAGGAGAAAATGAATCTCCGTTCATAAATACAAATGAAAGGAAGCCAAGCCATGAAAAAGACAATCCTCGCACTCGTCCTCGCCGCAGTTCTCGCAACCCCGGCATTCGCCAGACCCCCGCACCACGGCGGCTTTGGTCCTCGGCCTCGTCCCGTCCCGGTCATGCACCACTCTCATCATCACCACCACGGCGGCGGATTCGTTCCGTTCATCGTCGGCGCAACCTTCGGCGCAATCGCCACGGCGGTGGCCACACCCCCGCCCCCGCCCCCTCCCCCGCGTCCCGTTGTCTACACGGCTCCCGCCCCGGCCCCGGTTGTGGTAGCCGCCCCGGTTGTCCCTGCGCCAGTTCCCGCCCCCGCTCCGGTGGTAGTCGTCACCGCTCCCTCGCCTAGCATCACGCGAACCGAAAGGGTCACTTCCACCACGATTGTCAACGGCGTCCAGTTCCAGACTATCAAGACCCGCATCTACTGGTCAGACGGCTCCATAACGGAGAATTAGCCCAGACCTCGCGGAACATAGCGGAACACACTCCAAGCCCTCGCCCCAGCGGCGGGGGCTTTGCTTTTTAGTCCGTCGGGATTTATTCCCTGTTTCACCGGTAGCCGACTCCGGCTCTCGATATAATCAAGGCTTGTCGAACAGGCCGCGAGCGGCTCGCATTTTTCTGTTGACATTTTCAGCCGTGGCCGATATACTATTGGCGTCGCAAGACCCAACCCTCAACCCCGAAAGGACAGTCCATGAACATCCGCATCTGCAACGCAATCGCTTGGCCCTTCACGGCCATTTCCACTGACTCCCGCGCCACGCGCATCGCGAAGGCCATCTGCCGCATCCCGCTCTTCCCCTTCGCCGCCCTCCTCGGCCTCTGGCTTCGCTACCGCTTCGCGAAGTATGCGAGGGAAGCCTTCGCCGACTAGGCGAACCCCGCTCTTGCTTCTCCGACCGCTCCCCGCAAGGGGGGCGGTTTTCTTTTCGCCGCCCTGCTTCGATTTGCCGCCTCCTTGATTATACAGGCCGGTCGAGTCCCGGCGCGGCGAAACCGGGGCTAAAAGTTTTTGCAAAAAAGTGTTGACATTTTCAGCCCGAACTGATATTCTTTGAGTGCCGAAAGGGAAGGCATCCCGCCAATACCACGGCACCCGGAGACCCCTCCAAATGTCCCTCATCCCCTACCCCTCCGCTCCCGTCCTCTGCCACCCCGCCGCCGAAAGGGAGGACAAGAAGACCCTCACCCTCAACGGCAAGCGCCAGACCATCCACCTCTGCGCCTACGGGTGGGAAACCCGCTACTCGTGGGGCCATACCGCCTACTGCCCCGAACTGGGCATTTCCGTCAAATTCCGCTACTACAATCGGACTTGGGAGGCGCACCGCTTCGATTCGGTTATCTCCGAACTCCTGCACCGCGTCAAAATGACGGACAAGAATTTCCGCGCCAAACAGCGCCGCGACGCGAAGGTCATGGCGGCGTATAACAAGGCGGTGGATGACTACCGCGCCGCGCTCCCCGCCGACGCCGACAAGTGGGCTCCGCTCCCCTACGAACTTCAATTCGGCGTGTGGGAGAAGAAGAACCGCCGCCGCGTCCTGCGGAAGAGCCGCAAGGCGACGCGCAAGCCCCGGAAGTAGGGGCAACGCCAGAACACCGGGCAACCGCTCCCCGCGAGGGGGGCGGTTTTTCTTTTTCCCCGCGTTTCGCCGGTCGGCGACTTCGGGCCGGTGTATAATCATGGGGCGCGGAAACTCCGCCCGCTCCGGCGCGCCCGCCCTAAAAATCCTGTTGACATTTTCAGCCCGAACTGCTATTCTATGGGTGTCGCAAGACCCAACCCCCAACCCCGAAAGGAACAGACAATGCCCACCCCCGTCCAGACTGCCACCCTCAACGCCGCCACCATTCGCGCCGTCCTCGTCTCCGCCGAAGTCAAGGCTTTCGCCGCCGCGAAGGAAGAGGCTTTCGCCCTTTGCAAGAAGACCACGCTCCCGGAGGGCTACGCGCTCCGCACCCGCATGGTCACGCGCCAGACTCCCGTCTACGCCCCGGAGGACATGGAGCAGGGAGAGGACTACGCCATGACTCGCGCCGCCAAAGACGCCCCGGCCTTCGCCGTCCCGACCCTCGCCGTCCAGCCGTGGCTGGCCTATGACTTCTTCGCAATGGCGGAGAGCAACGCCAAGGCGGCGAAGGAAGCGAATGCCAAGCGGCTCCGCGCCGCCATGCAGGAAGCGGGGGTGGACAAGTGGGAGGTGGAGGGCTACGGCAAGGCCACCCTCTGCAAGGGCAAGCCGAAGGGCAAGGCCAACGCCGTCCCGGTGGAAGTGAAGGAAACGACCTACCCCGTGGAGGAAATCGTCACTCCCTACAAGCGGGAAGAGTCCAAGGCCCACGCCGAAGACTAGGCCAAGCGGCCAGCGCAACGGGATTCACGGCGCATTTACACGCCGTGAATCCTTTTACATTTTTGTGCGAAGCATTTGATTTTAGTTTACAATTTTGTAAAAGGGGGCGGGGGGTGGAACGCATAAGCGAAAGGCTTTTTAAAAATTACTAAAAATTTTTTCCTCACGCGCGCACGGGGATTCGTGGAACATCGTGGAATTCCATGTTCTAGAAGTGGGCAATGGCGGAGAATAAGTATTTGCATGATAAACTTGCGTCCCATATTGAACGAAATGATTCTTGAAGAAAACGAGAACGGAATCATACTTTATCGAGTTGGTGGAATCGATAAAATGCTCGATAGCCGCAAGGGATTGTTCTTTTCCACCAATCTTGACTATTTCAGGAACAACGACAATCTCGGAGCGGATTATTCGCCGGAAAAGGCAAGGCGATACCGGCTTCTGCCAAACGCCAAGGTATTCGACCCGGCGAAGGAATTCGAATGCTTCGACCCGAACAGTTGGTGGGACATACGGTGCATGATGTCCGACCTGAACAGATTTGGAATAGAGGACGAATGTGATTTCGAAATGGACGAAGAATACGGAGTGACCTCCACAGACGGATTGGCCTTGGCCGGGAAGAAATTGGGATATGACGCCACCGTGATTCGCGGAATACCAAGAGACCGCTGGATGTATAATCCTTTCGATGAATATGCCGTCTACAATCCGGCAGTTTTGCGTCGGTTATAACTTGCATCGCCATTCTTCTAGAACAGAGCCTCGCTAAATATCTACAAGACAGGGAATTCACATGAAATACAGACTTTTGAAGGAAGCCGCATTGCAGGAGTTGATGGGAGAGGATTGCATCCTTTCCGAAAAGGGAGAAAATGCATACGCCCCCTTGTACGGCAAGAATAAAAGGGCAGATAAAGCGAGCAGACGGCACAGGGACATGGAATGGCGTAAGTCCTATGACAAAGAAACGCAAAGGAATAGGGCAAAGGACCTTATGAATCGGATGAAGCCCTATAAGAATCCTTGGGAAGACGATTTTCAGAACGGAAGTCGAGACATAACGATTGGCGACAGGGATTATGCCCAGAGTCAAGAGGACATAGACGCGGAAATCGGAGACGCATGGGAAAACAAAGGAAAAATCTGGAAAAGCGCATTCGACGACGAATTTTATGGGAATAGAAAAAGAGAAATAGACTCCAACTGGGAAGAGGGGCAGGACGGACTTCCGGACGAGCCGAAAGAATCAGATTTCGAATGGGAAGGGGAAAAGGAAACCCTCAATAGGATTGACGCGGAAGCAAAGGAAATTCGCCAGCGCCGCATGGAACGCCTAGCAACCACCCCAGTTTGCTTTGCCGGATTTGAGTTTCCCGATAGAAAAACCGCAAAAAGCGCAATTGTCGATGCTCTTTATGCCGTAGAATCAGCCACAGAGGAAAGAGAGGACGGATGGAGATACAATTCCATACGCAATTTCATAAAGCATTCCCTGCTTAACGGCGGCGATTCAAAACTCTACACGGCTGAACCGGGAGAAGAACTATTGGGGTCGGTTCCAATGCTTGTAGCGACAAAAAACATACTTTTGAACGATTACGATTGGATGAGCAAGTATTCGCACGAATAGGCGTTCTAATCGGATTCTTATTCCGGAATGATGGAACTAGGCGGTGGGGAGAAATCCTCACCGCCTTCCTTTAATCGCCTCAAGGTTTTTGCGGATTCTCTTGTCGCTCTCCCGCTGTTCGTGCAGTATCTCCTCGATGCCGAACCCTATCACGGCGAAAATATATATGAATACGCCAAGCATTCCGATTGAACGCCCCATTTGCCCATACGGATATTTATGGCTACATCTGGTTGGCGACCGCCCTGACGACATCCAGAACGTACTTGTCGAATTCGTCGGACGGCCCGTTCGTAAAGGTGTTCGCGGCCTGTTCGAGGATGTCGTACTTCGTTCCGCCGGAGAACAGGGTGCGCAACACGGCGAACAGGATTATGCTGGCCCTGTTGATTTTTATGATGCGGTCGGAGTTGCCAGCCATTTCGGACCTCGAATAGTTGACGTTCCCCCTCGTGATGTCGTCGAACAGCCCGTAGGCCGACTGGATGGTTGAAACCATTCTGGCGTCGATTGGACGGCCAGCCTCGAAGCAGGAGTAGACGTATCCACCTAGGAACATCGGGTCGAGTTTGTAGACGTTCTCGGACTCGTCCTTGTTGCGATACCGCTCCATCTGATTGAAGATTCTCTCGTATCCTACGGGAGGGAGTTCCTTCGGATGGACGAATCCGGTGCCACGGTCCTCGTAGTTTGCGTCCAGAACTCCAATCATCCTCTTCATGGCGTTCGGGTTGAACATCGTTCCGCGCAGGGTGCCGAAGTACCCCGGAAGCCCGAGTTTTTCACCGGCCTCCTGCAATATGGGGAACAGCGACCTGTAGAACTCCCTCTCCTCCTTCGTCCTGCCGGAGAAGAGCGCCGTGGTGAGGTTGGACACCGCGTTGTAGGCGAACTCCGTTCCGAACTTCTTTATCAGCGGAGGGCATTGGGACGGGGCGATTCCCTTCGTCGTGTCGTTGGAGGAATCCGGTGCCCAGTCGAGGCTTCCGTTGTAGAATGGGTTTTCCTCCGGCGGGACGTTCGTTCCGTTCTTCAGAACGTCGTTGAAGTAGACGAGGAGTTTGGCATAGAAGTCCGCTAGGGCGACGGAGGACACGACGCCCTCCTTGAGTTTGGAGAGGTCAACGAACTGGTCTTGGACATACCCGCCCTTGGTGGCCGACACGGACGGGTTGAACTGGATGATTCCTCCCATCATCTTGGAGAACCACAGCGGGTCGTCCCTGTCCAAGGTCTCCACCGCGTCCGTGAATCTTTTCATCATGGCGTCCGACACCCTTCCTACCTGTTGGGCGGCTGTGGGGTCCCCCGATGTCCCGCGCCTCTCGATTTCGTTCGAGAAGCGCATGTAACTGTATATGGTCTCCGGGATGAAGATGTAGTGGAAGAAGTTCTTGCTGTTGGTGGCGAACCCGTACTTGGAGAAGTGCTTGCCGGGGTTGTTGCCCCTCCACCGCTTGATGTCGTCCAAGGCGACGCGCCCGTTCTTGAAGATGGGCTTCATCATGGAGTACATCAACTTCTCGTCCCCGCTGTTGCGTATCTGGTCGTATTCCTCCCTCGTCAGTATCTTGCCGTCGATGTCCCATTCGCCGTCCTGCGCCTTGTCCCTGTTGAACCACTTCACCGGCGTGACGCAGTTGTGGTTCCAGACGAGGCCGCAGTCGCCGTCGTGCCCGCCGGAATACAAGATTCCGTTGAAGAGCGTGGTGATTCGGCTGTAGAGGGCGATGATTCGGATGGCTAGGTCGGCGAGCCTTCCTCCACGGTTCACGATGATGTCGTAGATGTTCTCGGCTAGGATTTGGGCGGCTTGCGGGTCGTGCCCGAAGTCCCCGGTGTTCATCAGTTGCTCTTGGATGTAGTCCGGGCATCCTCCCTTGGCCTTGGTCTGCGGGTGCATCATGCTGTAGTCCCCGAAGCCCGTGCAGAAGAAGTTGTCGAGTCCGCGAACGTACAGTTCGTAGAGGTGCGGACCGTACATGTTGACGATGCAACGCTTGAAGTTCCGGACGCAGTAGATTCCCGTGTCGTACATGCGGGAGCGGTTGATGAAGTTGCCCTCGGCCAATACGTTAACGAACACCTCCGGCGGCTTCGGGTCGCCGTGGTAGAAGAGCGCGGAGTGCGGGGAGCGGGCAAGCCCTTGGGCGTTGCGCTTGTAGCCGGTGATGATGTCCTCCGTGAGGAGCGACAGCGGCTCCATCCATCCGTGGTTTTCTTCCAGTTCCTGCAATCCGTTCATGTCTTGGCCTTTACAATACTTATTGGCCCTAAATACAATAAAAGGGATTTTGACATGCATTCGATATTCGAGTCCAGAATGTTCCGAACCGGGGTAGGGGCTCGCGGGCTTCTAACGGAGGAGGAGTTCCAGTACGGAAGCCTAGACCCGTCCCAGCAGGACGAACTGTTCAACAACTTCAAGGATTCCTACGAACGCTCCGTGGGTAGCGCCCACGACCGCAACTGGTTCGACAGCCGAGCGGGCGGATGGACGTTCTGGGGAAGCATCGACGGAGGAATCGCGGCAAGGATGCAACACCCCGAAATCGACGACGGAAACGGCGGAAGGAAGCGCGTCGGAATCTGGAAACTCAACGCCTCCTACGGGAAGAACGGCTCCTTCAAGGACACGCTTCGCGGAGGCAAGGAGTTCATCGAGAAGCACGGCAAGGAACCGGCATGGGCGGTGCTTACCCCCAAGTTGGCCGATTACGTCGTGCGCGTGTCGAAGGGCGACTTCATAATCGCCCCTCCCGACCTCGTTAAGGCGCTCTATCCGAAACTCACGGACGCCAACCAGCGCGGCGGCGGGTACTTCGCCCGTCAGGTGAAGTGCGACGACAAGGGAAGGCTCTGGGCCAAGACCCCGAACGGTCAGGACTTGGAGAAGGTCTGCGTGGTGAACAACGCCTATCTCGACCTCTTCCCGGACTACCGCAGTTTCATCGACGCGGCAATCAAGACCGGAAGCATCCAGAAGGCGGCGGAGGAGGAACTGGCCAAGGACTTGGCGTTCTTCGTGCAGAGCGGAATGGCGAAGGACGTGAACGACAGAATCGACGCCACCGTCGGAAGACTCGACAAGGACGTGGAGGTCGCCAAGAAGGTGTGGTTCGAGATTCCGCAGGACCTACGCTCCGAAATCAAGGGCTTCGCCACGGACCTCTGGAACAGGCAGGACCCGCAGACGCAGGAAGAACTCAAGCAGAAGTACTCCGACCTCTCCGTCCTGTGGAAGATGCTCCACGGCGAGGATGCCGCCGAGCCAGCCGCCCCGGAGGCGGCACCGGAATCGCCGGAGGCATAGGGATGGACGGCATCGTCGGCGATTCACTGAAGAGCATGAACGACCTGTGGGGCGACTACGGGCGGGACATGGAGACGCTGGCCTCGGAGGACAACGACGAAGAGCGCGAGTGCGAGCGGTGCAAGAGGATTTTCAAGTACAACCCATACCGAAACGGAGGAGGGGTGTACGATGCCAGATGGGGCGTTCTCTGCCCCGATTGCGAATACGAGGTGATGGGATGAACGGTTTTTTTCAAAGCATATTGGAAAGTTTTCCATACAAGGCAAGCAATGACCAATGGTCTGCCGCCAAGGACGTTGCCAACGAAATACTCGGACTTCGGGCCGAGGCCGACGTAAACGAGACGATGGATTCCGGGGAGGGGACCCACGAGGAGAGAAGGAGGGCCGCGCATGCCATACCGCAGAACTCCCTAGAGGTTCCGGAGAACGGGCTGAACGACCCGGACATCGACGGATACGTCAAGACGGCGAGGCTCGTCAACTACAAATACGAGCCGGTCGATGACGGAGGCGAACTCAAGACGTTCAAACTGATGCACTCTCCGAACGAGGGCAACGACAATAAGTTCTCGTTCGAACTGCTCGATGCGAACGGGGGACTCGGTGACGTGTTCTCGTCCCTCGAAAAGCCGGACTGGCTCGTGTGGTGCTACAAGGCTATGGTTCTGGTGTGCGACGCAAAGGCGTTCTTGGCCGAGTTGAAGTCCATCTACAACAGCAACGACCTACAGGACTTGGCCGCATTCACCGCAGATTTCATCAACGAACTCAACGCGGCCAAGGGCAAGAAGGATACCGCCGATGTCATAGACAAATACACGGGGGTCGTCGGCGACTTCGCCATCTATGTGCGCCAAAACGAAGGAAGGCTCTTCAGGGGAAGCAACGGCGAGTTCATGGTGGAGATTTCCGCCAAGGCCCTGACCAGAAGATTCCCTGTGCAGGAATACCAGACCCTGAACGGGGCTCTGAAGAGAAACAGGCCGGAAATGGACGAGGCTATGGATGACCGCAGGAGGGAAATGGAAATGCGGTCGAATCAGATGTCCAAAGAATTCAGGCGCTGGGACGACACCCTTAAGAAAATCGTCAGCGGGGCCTACCTGACGGACACCAGCAGGACTCCGGAGCATGGTCCCACGTTCGACAAGACCCACTTGCAGAAGGATGGACCGGCGGAAATACTCAAGACCAAGGACGACCCGCAAGGAATCTGGCCCATCGATTCGAACGGGACCAAGCAGGGGCCGATACATCTGGACAGGAGAAACGCCCTGATTGCCTCGTCCCCGACTGGAAGCCTCGGTCGCGTGATAAGGCTCGGCCCCACGTTCGGAACCATTCCGAGGCTTCCGGAATACCAGAGAAAGGGAAAGCCGGACAACTGGGCCGGAATCACCGACGAGGGGGTCATCTTCGTGGTGGACAAAAGTGGAACCCTGTATACTTTCTACCAGCAATACGAATGGTGGAATCTGCAAAGGTATGCCGGTGACAGGGGAACGGCGGACGTGGACGAAAGGCCGTCCAAGAAATCGTTCCTGAACCTCGCCTCCCCGCCTCCGCCTCCCCACGAAGATGAAAAGGAGATGGAGGAGGTCCCGAGATACATTTGGAGAAGAATCGCCGAAAGGCCGCCTATGCCTCCGGGGCTTCAACCTCCTCCGAACAAGCGGAAATAGTCCGTCTTCCGCTAGGGGTGTATGACCACAAGGTGCTTTCGGCTACGGCAGAGGACGGAGCCGATGGACTCGTCTAGCGCCTTCTGGAACTTAAACTTGGAGCGGAACATGATGATTTTGTCCGCAAGGTCCGTCATCTGCCTCTCGGTTTCGAATTCGGATTCTGGATACTTGACAAACTCCTCCGTGGCCTTCATCGGGTCGGTTTCCGCGAGGTCCATCAATTCTTTGTAGCGTTCGGCAGTCATGGGTTTTGTTCCTTTCCGGCCATAGTATATCGTGCTGGCCGGAAAAAGTCAACGACAATTTTCACTGGTCCATTTTGTCGGTCACGTCTTCCATGTCGTCGTAGAAATCCTCGTCGAAATCCCGGAACGCCTTCTTGATTTCGGGAATGTCCTCCTGCTCGATTTCGTCGTCCTCGTGCAGGATGTCCCCAAGGGTCTTGATGAGGTCCATGTAATAATACCGCTCCATCAACTTGTAGATGATGTTTATCGGAAGGGCGTTCTTCGAGCCGAGTTCCTTCAATTCGGAAGGGGTGACGTTCTTGAAAGCCTCGCGGCGCTCGTCGGCGATTCCGTCCTCTAAGTCAAGCATCGCCTCGATGTCGCCTTCGATTTCTTCCAGTTTGGTCTCCACCATTTCGGTGAGGCCCTCGATTTCCTCCTTCGGCATGCTCTTCAGCATGTCGATGTCGATGATGTCCCGGCGGATTTCCATCGCATTGAGGTCGATTTCCTGAATCCTCTCGTCGAATTCGTCCATGAACTCCTCCGGGTCGATGTAGCGGTCTTCCGTCTGCTTCTTCCAAGACCCGGAATCGATGTCGTAGATGTTGTCGAAATTGTCGGACAGGTCCTCGCCCTCGTCCACGAAGTTGAAGTGGTAGTTTATCGGGTGCTTCGAATTGTGGGCGTTCTGGCCGTTCATCTTGTCGAGAAGGCCGTATAGTTTCTCCTCCGTCGCCTCGTCCACGTCGCTCTTGAGAATCTCCACGGTAACGTCCAAGTCGGAGCGGTCGTTGTAGTGCTTTCCGAGGATGGAGCCGACGAGATAGTAGTCATGCACCGGGGCGACCTCGTTGAACACCCGGATGGCCGATTCGATTTGCGCCTTGATGAACGGGTCGATTGTCGGCTGGTCGTCCTCCGGATTGGAGAACACCGTCTTGTCCAATGTCTTGCGCATCGGGTCGATTATGCTCTCCTTGAGAAACTGCTTGAATGTAATCATGGCTTCTATAGTGGCTTTGTTCTAGAAGAGGGGCGATATATTAAGTGAACGACCCGCCCAAATAAGTTCCGAAATCCGGATAGGTGAGTTTTGCTCGAAAAGAGCCGGGGCCATCTAGATTTGGCTTTGGATATTCAGCCTCTGTTCCTGTTTTAGCCAAACTTATATCGTTGCAGACTCTCCAATGAATTCTGTCCGCAACATCGTCCCAATCCCATCCCTTAAATCGTTCGCCTTTTTCCTCGGCTAGGCTGGTTTCCCAATCATACCATTTACTAGTCCCTAAAAGACTCTGTAAAAATGCAATAAATTCCTCATTAGAATGCGACAGTAAGTACTGCTCTTTCCAATCATCGTATATTTTATCCGCTTCATCCACCAAGTCATTAGATTCTATCAACTCTCGCAACGCGGCTTCTTTTAACAACTTGTATTGCATTGTGAAATCCCTTCTTCAACTATTTAGAGAACGATTATTCTAGGTCATCCCCTTCTTTTAGAACAGAGCCTCTATAGTGTTTAAACTAGCGGATTGGCTTCCATCCCGCCCGTTCCAAATCCTCGCGGCTCATTTCGTCTATGGCGAAAACCGTCCGGTCCTCCTTGGACTCCCCAAGTACCCCGACGCCGAAAAGCGGGTCGTAGACCACCTTCTTTTTCTTGTCGTCCTGAAAGAATCCGATTCCCAAGAACTGCTGTTCCTCGTTCGGCTTTCCGAGTTTTGCCGGTTTGCCGGTTTCGCTCCATTCCGTAACGTTCAGATACTTCTGCGCAATCGGCGTGTGCAGGATGAACAGGGCCCAGCAGAGGGCCATAACCCTGTCGTCGAAGATGCCGTCCCCGTTGGCCTTCTTATAGGTTCCGTTCGGCCAGCGGATGAACGTGTCAAACTCCGTGAGGGTCTGCGCGTCCGGGATGTCCATCGCCCTCATCACGTTCATGTAGTAGCGCATATTCGAAACTCCGTCGTACTTCGACTGGACGGAGGATATGATTCCGTTCCTCTTGGCCTTCTCGCGCTCTGCGGCGTCATAGGCAATGAGTTTTGGATAGTAGAACGGCTCCCCCTCCAATCGGGATACGACCTCGATTCCCATGTTGTTTCTTTCGATGAGAACATAGGGCTTTCCCCATTGCAGGGCTATGTCGAAGATGACTTTGGCGAAGTGGGACGGGTCGATTGAACGGTTGTTGTAGCAAGCCACCTGACGGATGTTCGTCAGGTCGGTTATGTCTATAACCTGAACGCAGGAGGCGCAGTCTCCGACGCCTTCCGCAACGTCCACGCCCATCGCATAGGTATGGCCCTGCTTCGGCGTCTCCCACACCTTGTACTCCTGCGTGTTCAGCACCGGAGCCTCCTTCGTGCGGCGCTTCATTTCCTCCAAGTACGCCTTGTCGAACGCCATGTCTCCGTCCTGAAGGAACGCGCATGCGTACTCCTGCGAGAAGAACTTTTCGTCGTTGTTGCAGTCGGACAGCGCCTTCTTGTACCATTCCAAGTCTCGTCCGGGAATCGAGGTCCACGGAACCGAAACATACTTCCATTCCGTCTTTCCGCGCATCGCATCCCGGACTCTCTCGTAGAAGTATCCGCTCGCTCCGTTCGGGGTCGAGGTGAGAATCAACTTCGATTTCTTGGAGGACGTGATTGTAGGAAGGACGGAGGTGAAGAACTCGTCGGAAAGGTGCGGAGGGATGAACGCGCACTCGTCGATGAGCAAGCAGTTGATGGAGAACGAACGACCGGCGGAGGTCGAGGTCGAGGAGATTGCGATTCTGGAACCGTTGGCGAACTTCACCGATTCCTTCTGCCATTCGGTGACTCCCGGCTTCAGCCACACCGGAAGGTTCTCGTAGGCCAAGCGGATTCTTCCGAGAACCTCTCTTGCGGTTCCCTGCTTGTTGGCGACGAGAAGCACCGTTTTGTCGCTCTGGAAAATCGTATAGTAGAGGGCGAAGATTGTCATCATCGTCGTTTTGCCCATCTGACGGGAGGACACCACGGCCACGCGGTTGTTCTCCACCATCATCTTCAGAATCTTCTTCTGGATTTCATAGAGCGGAATCTTAATTCGCCCTTCGTCCAGCGAAACGATGTAGAAATAGTTTTCGGCAAAGTAAATGGGGTCTTCTACGCACTTTTTGATTTCAGCCGCCATCCACGGTTCGTATTTGATTTTTGTGAGGCGGGAAGGCAGTTGCGGGTTCTTCAGAATGTAGTTTTTCTCGACCACATACTGCTCGTCGTCCTCCACCGGATGAAGTCTTGTATCTTTGCTCATACCAAGATACTTATGGGCAAAAACAAGAAGCCGCCCCGTAAGGAGCGGCTTTTCAGGAACTTTTTAAACTTTTCTAGTCCTCGTAAACCTCGTCAGAATCTCCGTTCGGAAGCGACCGGTCGTTCTCGAACACGGTTCCCTTTCCGGCGAAGGCGACGTGCGGGATGTACCCACGGGCATAGGCCCTTCCGCGCTCGTCGGTCCAGTTCAACGTCTTGACGAAAACCTCCGCATCGACCCTAGAGTCAAAACGGACGGGGGTTCCCATGTCCCAGCCCCAACGGCACCATGTGTGCTTGAGGTCCCCTTCGTCGAGAACGCAATCCACCTCGTCATACTCCGGTTCGCTACCGAGGATGACGTACCCACCATCGTCCGTCAACTTCGGCCACATATCCTCCGGGCAGTTCTCCCCGTAGGTCTTGATGAGAAGTCTCTGGGTGATGCTAACATTTCTGGGTCTTTCGACCGTCTTGGTATCTTCGTTTGCCATTTGCTTTTATTGATTTTGTTCCTGCTTGCCGACTTCCTCGTTTGCGGAAGTCGAAAACTGTTTCTCGACTGCGGCCTTGGCCTTCTCGTCGATTGCCTTCTGGATTTCCTCCTTCGTCGGCTGACCGGCCTGAATGATGGGCTTCAACTTGTTGCGCTCGTCCCGCTGGTAGTTGCGGCGCGGGTCATCGGTGCGGAAGATTCTTGGTCCGACATCCATCATCGGCAAATCCTGATACTCGTGGTTGACCATGCGGTCGAACGCATGCAGAATCATCTGGACGCTCTCGTCGGTAGCCATGAATGCGTCCTTGGCCACGTTCGCCCCCGGAGACTTGCCCATCTTCTCAAGTTCCTCCTCTTTGATGGTCACGATATTCCACGCCTGTGCCACAAACTGCTCCTCGTTCTTGGTGGAGGCGTAGAACTCCCACATGGTAGCGGGGACGCTGTACTTGGAAATCGGACAGCAGAGCCAAGCGGCTTCCTTGCCCTTCTCCTTATCCTCCTTCTCCTTTCGGGAGAGAAGAACGACGAGGATTTCGTCCTCATTCTGCGTCAGGCCGAGTTTCACGATGGAACCCACCTCAAGATAAGCCATGCCGTCAAAGGTCGTAATCGTCGGCAAGGGCTTCTCCGGAATTGCTTTTCCGGTGTATTCGTCCAACCAGACCTTGAGGGACTTGTGCCAATGGTCAATCAACTTCTGCGGCGGGAGACGGTCCGGACCCCATAGGAGTTCCATTTCCTCCTTGCGAATCAGGGTCTTCTCGTCGTACTGTGTATCAATCTCGTTCATGCCCACAGTATACGACTTTTCGGGGCGTTTGTCAAGAGCCTTGACGAATTTCGAAGCACTCCAAGCACATCCGCTCGAAGAACGGTTTCGAAACTCCAAGAAGTTTGATGATTCGTTCCGATTTTTCCTCCCCGCGAACGTAGGTGCGGTCATTGAACCACCAATCGGCCACGAAGGAATCGCCACGGACGATTTTCATAAACCGGTCGAGAACACCGGCCTTGTTCAGAAACTCCATCGACTTGTTCATCGACAGGCAGAATTTGGTCTTTCTCGTCGTCCATTTGCGGATGTACGGGGACTTGGCATCCCTAGGCTCTAGGATTTTATAGGTGGATGCTTCAAACGGGGAATCCGGTACGGGTTCTCCTACGTCCTCCATTTTCCTGTAGCCTCTGGATTCCAGCATTTCGGATTGGATTCTCCTCGCCAGTTCCGGCCAAGAGGAATCTATTTCAACCCCGTTCGGATTGGTCTTGTCGCTTGGATTGTAATATGTGGTCTTCATTGAAACTCCTTATGCTCCGTATGTGAAGTCTCCGTCGGATGCGTGGATGACGCATGTTTCGGACAAGTACCAAGTGGCGTAGTTGGCCATGTCCTTTATCTCTTGCATCGTCTTGTTCGGGATGTACAGGTTCTGTATTCCCGTATACTGCTGTGAGGCCGAGTATCCGAAAGCCTTCGACGATATGGTCTGTATGGACGGAAGGGTCAGCGACGTAAGATTTTCCGCTTGCATCGTCTGTGTTCTGGAATCGGAGAACGGGATGGTGAGCGTTTCGCAGGAATCCAGCGCCGCATATTCCAGCGAATGACATCCGAAGAACGTCTTACTACGAAGGGCCTTGACCTTCGGGATGTTTACGCTGACGAGGGACGAACAACTCTCGAACGTTGACGCCCCAGCCAGAGACACGCATTCCGGAAGGTTTACGTCCGTCAAGGAGGAGCATCCGGAAAATGCGCTGGCCCATACCACCTTGCAGTTGGGAAAATCTATCGTTTCCAAAAACCTGAACTGCGGGAATGCGTTTCCGCGCAGGATGTCAACGGATTTCGAAATGTCTTGCGGAATGGATTTCACTTTCTTTTCCTCGGGAGTTTCGGGATACCTGTATCCGTCAGTAGTAGACCCGTATCCTTGGGATTCGAGCAATCCTTGCGCAAGCCTCGTGTAATCCGTTCCCCCGGTGCCGATTTCCATTCCGTATACCTTTTCGCCGACGCCGACGATTCGAATGCAGAAGAGGCTCTTCGCTTCCGATGCAATCGGGGATGTTCCAATCCACTTGATTATTCCGTGTTCGCTGTCCTTGACGCCGTTCAAGGATATGTCAATCTTTCGACTGGACGAACCAAAGTCGAGAATCATGTCCAGCGAATAACTCTTCATCGTTCCGGTGGCAATTTCGACGTTTGCGGTTTCGGATTCCGTCTCTGCGACGATTATGTATTTGTCGCGCATCAAATCGTAATGCGGAACGACTATATCCCCGTTGGCTTCGATAAACCCTACGGCATCGGTCTCTGAGACCCGATTGGCCGAAATGCCGCTTTCATCCATCGTTACCGAACCGCCGATGCTCATTACGGTGCTGGCGGACCGCACGATGTCCGCGTTCTGGACTTCCGTTACATAATTGGCGGAAACTACCGTCTCCACCTCGTCTGCGGAAGCCATCGCCTCGATGTGGTTGGCGCTTATGACGCTCTCCGCAGAATGGATTGTGGTGGCGGCGTCCGCATAATCTACGGATGCGGCGGATGTTACGGTTGTTGCCGTTCCGGCGTTTTCAACGTCATCCACCCATCCAATGTAGGAAGCGGACAGAACCGTGGTGACTTCTCCTGCGCTTATGGCGTTTTCTACCGTATCGACGTACTGGATGCTTCCAAACGCGGACGTGATGTTTTCCGTTCGCTCCACGGATGTCGCCGTTCCTACGGTTTCGGCCTCGACGACACGCCCTGCGTTCTGAATCGGGTTGGCTACGTTCACCACGTTCAACGCGGTTTCCACGGTCTCGGCGGTTTCCACGTTCACAATGTGGGTGTCGGCCTCGACGTATTCTGCCACTCCGACGCTTCCTGCGCTCGTGACTTGGGCGGCGGATTCGACGATTTCGGCTTCCTGCACCCTATCGGCGTGGAGTTTGTCCGTGGTGACAACCTCCGTTGCATTCAGCACACGACCGGCAACGCTTACTTCCTGCGCCGTTTCGACGTATTCGACGGTAAGAGCGGACGCGGCGTTGGACACCTCGTTGGCGTTCGTTACCATGTTGGCGTTCACAACGTCTCCGCCGTCAATCAACACTTCCGCAGACGTTGCGAGCCCGGAGAGTTTTCCGCCATCGTCGAGAACGATGTCGGTTGCGGAAACATTCCATAGACGAGCCCTAGATGCGGACAAATCGCCAACGTTTTCCTCCGCGATGTTTGCGGTCTGGACATTTATCCTTCTAAAGCCCCATCGGTCTTCCGTTGCGTCGTAGAACGAGAAGCGCTGGTTCGGAATCTTTCCGTCCGCCGTAAGCATCGGATAAGAATTGAACTGAACCGTTCCGGATGCATTGTTCGTGCCGGTTCCGATTTGAATTGCATTTTTCTTGACTACCTGCGCGCCCAATCCGATTGCAACGGAGTCGGTGTATCCCTTTGAATCCTTTCCGATTACGATTGCGCCGTGTCCGTCGGGAGCGCCGGAAAATACTATTCCAGCCGTATTTCCGATGATTACGGTATTTTCAAAGAACGGCCAGACCGCTTCCTTTTGGTCTCCGAGTTGCTCAAGCACGTCGCTTCCGATTAGAACCGGATTCATCACGATTTGCGTTGGGCGAACAGATACCGCAGAAACCTCGGTCGCCGACAGCGAACCGACGAGTTCCGTTTCGATTGTGGCGTTCTTCGCGCTCAACGTCTCGGCGTTCAAAGCGTCGAAGTCGCCGGACGTACAGTTCAGATGCTTAATCTTGGCTTCATTGGAATCTAGATGGTCGATGATTCCGCTCGGAGCCATTGCCAATTCCTCTATTATGGCGTTCTTTCCAACCGTAAGATTGTTGTATACCCACGAATTTCCCGCCACCCTTTCATTTCCAGATATGGACGCATCGTTATGGACGGTTAGATTGGACTGGCCGACGATATTTCCGGCAACGGATTCGTTTCCGCTCAATGCCGTATCTTTCAGGACGATGAGGTTGTTTTCCAAAAGAGCGTCGTTTTCGACCATAAGGACGCCGGAAACGTTCGCATTGGATTTTCCGGTGATGTTTCCGAATACGGTCTGGGCTCCGCTCACCGTGGAATCTCCCTGTACAAAGGAGTCGCCGGACAGGTAGAAGTTCTCGCCGCCGTTGATGTCCTTGTGTACCGTCTGGTTCCAGAACACGGTGGAATCCTTCGCAACGGTGGAGTTGCCGGAAAGGAAGAAGTCGGATTCTCCGGTGATGTTGCCCATTACGGTCTCGTTTCCGCCGATTACGGAATTTCCGCTTACATTCTCGTCTCCGTTCAACTTGAACCACGAATCGACCCAGAGTCCGGTGTCGGTGAACCACATTCTGCTTCCCTTCGGGAGTTGCTGTGGGACGACTCTGGTGGTGTCCGTTCCGGAAATGTCGTATCCGGAGAGTTCATAAATCTGGATGTCAACCTGATGGATGTCCGCCGACGCCGCCGAAAGATAGTCGATGAAGGCGCTCGTGGAATCGATGCGGACGGCTGAAAGACGCGGGGTCTCCGTCATTCCGTCGCGCATGTGGATGCTTCCGTGTTCGTACCAAGGATTGTACCCGTCGTTGGAAGAAACGGTGATTTCCTTCGTGAAGACGCTACCGCCGTGGTCGATGCTCGTGGAATCGTTCAGGTAGATGGAACGGGATTCCCCGGTGTTGACCGTAGTATCGGAGGCAACGTTCACATCTAGAGTGCCGCCGTTGTTCTTGACTTCGTTTCCGGTCGTATTGTAGGTGGCGTTGCCGGTCGTGTTCTCCGTTCTGGTTCCGTCAATCGACTCCTCATAATCTCCTATAACGGTTGATTCTGAATCACCACTGGTCGTTTCGCACCTTACGCCATTGACAGTCTCTTCGTACTTTCCGCTAGAAAAGTAGATGTTCTCGGAGTATTGCTTCGGATTTGTGCCGACGGTTCTATGGGAGGACTTCGTAGTGTGTTCCGTGCGCTCACCGGCTATCGTTTCCGTATAGTTTCCGGATGTTCCCTCGACCAAGTTGGCCTTGTTCGTGAACGTATTGTTGCCGACCACCGTGACATCGTTGGTTCCGTTTACGGTTTCGACGTGATTTCCGGTCGTGGTTTCCTCGAAATCGTTCTTGTTGTTGAACGTATTTTTTCCGGTGATGGTCACGGTATTGGTTCCCGTAACGTCTTCGACGTGGTTTCCGATGGTTGTTTCTGTGAAATCGCTCTTGTTGTTAAATGTATTGTTTCCGACAACCGTGCTTATGTTATACCCGCCAACGGTAAGTTTCCTGTAGTCGTCTACGTTTTCTTCCTTGTGCCCGGAGGTATGCTCGGTTTGATTTCCTGTTCTTTCGTCGGTTTCGTTTCCGTCCTTGTATTCGACGGTTACAAAACTGTCGGAGGCACCATTTCTAGCCGAAAGAGTTATCTGGGCGTGGTCGTCGTCCTGCTGGGAGCGAATCGTGTTCGCGTCAATCCTGTTCGACGACAAAATCCACTCGTTTTCTATAGTCTGTTCGTCATATCCCCCATGACCTCCGTTCCTTGGGCTGTTGTTCATTATGAACTCGCCTTCGAACGGGAACTTGTAGGATGCTACCGGGTCTCTACCGGCGTCGGGGATTCCGTTGGCTGAAACGGAAAAGTGGTTGGCGGCATGCCATTTGTCGTGGAATCTGGTTGACATTGTTTAACTCCTTTTGAGCGTATGCTACGTCCGGTTGGACGGATACACAATTCAAATGATATTTAGGTCTGTATCCGTCTTTTTACGGGTCGAGGTCTTGCTAGGGATATGCTAAATAATACCAGAGAAGGATTTTTTCTATGAAGACAAGAAGGATTCCCGGAAACAAATTCACAAAGGAAGCCAAGGACTTGAAGGAAGCCGCAAAAGACGAGTTTCTTCCGTCTGAAAAATGGTCTCTGGTATTGGCAGGAGACTTGTCGGATTGGGACCATCGGTTCCAAGCGTTGAAGCGGCTTAATGACAGAATCAAGGAAAACCCCGATTTGTTCGACGGCCAGATACCTAGAACATACGTCGATTTGGCCAACAAGTTCATTCGTCTTACGGAAATCATCCATGATTCTTTCGTTTTCTAACATGAATAAAATGAGGACAACACAGATGAAAAAGACTTTGATTTTGACTTTGGCGCTCATATTTGCAGGACTTTGCGTCCCTGCATCCGCCCAAGAGCCTGTAAAGGACGGAATCTACGTTTCCGACATGCGTGGCGTAGAAGAAGGCACAATCTTTGGAATGGTTCCATACGACACGCCGCTCTACATCGGAAAGGGCGGTGGCGGAGATTGCCCGTGCCCCAAATACGAGCAGTACATCCATTGGTGGACCAATATGTGTTCTATGGCACTCGGAAAGGATACCATTGTCACCGGTGGGCCTCACAACCAAGGAGAGCCGGAAGACCAGTATTCCGTGGTAATCGGACCACAATCCCGTTCGGTCGGATACGGAAACGCCGTTTATGGACACATGACGGTTGGCGACGGACAGCGCACGGTTGCAATCGGAAAGAGTTCTCGTGCAAGCGGTCTTTCTTCCGTGGCCATTGGCGATGCGGCAACCACAGAAACGAATACATGGGGGGCGATTGCGATTGGACATAACTCCTATGCCGCAAACAATGACCCAAACTCTGTTGGCTGGTCGAAGCCAATCGCAATCGGATTGAAATCCAAGGCTTATAGCGGGCTTGCAATAGGCCATCACTCCTTCGCAAGCAACGGATTGTATACCATTGCAATCGGTGGTGCGGCTCATGCAACGAACGATGCAATCCAAATCGGATACGGATTCAACGGCAGACGCGGAACCTGCAAAATCGGAAAGGCGTATTTCGTAGACGTGGCCGGTGTAACAAAGGCATACAAGGCGGCGTTTGCGGCTACTACGTCGTTCTCGGACTTCAAGGCTACGTTCCTCAACTACTTGGACGCTCTGGCACCGTATGACGACATCGTTCCTTCCACAACGCCTCCGGAGTACGAGGAAGAGCCACCGGTGTTCTCTCAACTCTCCGTAAAGGAGGTTGTCACCGTCAAGGAGAACTCCTTGTGGGACGCCTTCAGCAAGGTCTTGAATGCGGTTCAGGCGCTTGTTCTGGCACTCATCGGAATCTTCTGGGCGAAGGGCAAGAACAAGCCCGAAAACAAGCCAGAAGAAACGGTAGAGCCGCAGAGGCGCAAGCACAAGTAATCCCGCTTAATAGATAACAAGAACCCCGGAGTTTCCTCCGGGGTTCTTTGTTTCAGGAGAGGTAGCGCTTAAGTCCGGGATATTCATCCAAAATCATTTGCATGATTTTTTCCTCGGCTTCCTCTATTTGCTTCAGGAAGCGCTTCTGCTTCGGCGACAGGTTGTCCGACTCGTTGAACAGTTCGTTCTGGACGGCTGTCTTGGTTGCATGCGCCTTCCTGTAGATTTTGTACTCGGACGGCTCTTCGTTTTCGAACAAAGTTGGCTGTGTCATTCTCATGGTCTAGGACAGGGCCTTGGTGATGGCGTCGTAGCGAGCGACATTCAACTTCTTCCGAATGATGTCAATCATCGTTCCGTTGCCAGCCAGCATGTCCATGATGTTCTGGCTGAAGCCGGACACCAAGACGAGTCCGTTGTCGTTCTCCTGCATCGGGACGGCTCCAGTCCTGCTGGCAACGTTCCAGAAGACAATCTTCGGGAGGTCGTAACCTGCGGCGTTCCACGTCTTGCGGATGGTCTCGAAGAGGGCCTCCTGTGACATTCCGTCGAGATTGGCGTTCCAACCGTAGCATCCGCGCGCCTCGTCGAACTCCATGTCGCTGATGATGACAACGGCGGGGATGTCCTCCTGCTTGATGCCGTTCTTGACGACGGCTCGGAGAACCAAGTCCATAGTGGCCTCGATGTCCGTGTTGGCGCACTCTGCCTCGGCGAAGGCCATATTCAACTTCTGCTGAAGGTTGTGGCATCCTCCGAGGTCAACGAACTTCGGACGGTGGCTGAACGTGATGAAGCGGTCCTTGAACGGCCCCTTGAGGTGTTCGGAGGTCAGGACGGCCAGAGCCGTGGCGACATCCAACGCGGTGGACTGTCCGGAGACGTTCGTGGTCATCGAGCCGCTACCATCGCGAACGACGATGGCGTTTTCCAAGAGTCCCTTCGGGAGCGGGAGGGCCTTCCACTGGTTTTCCAGAAGGGTGTCAACCTTCGACTTAATGCTGTAGCCGAGACGGTAGGCGCTGACGATTTCGTAGGGGAAGATGGCCCCGGCGTTCACCTTGGCCTCGCCCTTCTCCAACTTGTCGAGGTACTCGCGGTAGCGGGCCTCGTCGTGCTTCATAAAGGCCCCGCGATAGTTCTTCGCCGCCTTGGACGGGACGGACTCGAAGTCGATTTCGCCCCACTTTCCCTCGGACATCTGCTTCTCCACGACCTTGAGGTGGGCACGGAGGGCGGAGAGGGCCTTGCGGTACTCCTTTTCCGTGATACCGAACCGACCGGCGAGGAACTTCGCCATGCGAACCTTGTCCTTGGAAACCTTGCGAATGCTCGGCATCCACTTTGCCAGAAGGGAAATCGGCTTTCCTTCGGCGCAGTTCTTGAGGTCCTCGTTGAACTGCCCCTGAACAAAGGAGATAATCTCGTCGCGAAGCGCCTCGTCGATGCCGTCGTTGCGGAGAACGTCGAGAACGTCGTCCCAGCGTCCATACTCCGGAATCAACTTGAAGAGGGCCTTGATGACCTTCGGGTCGAGGGTGTCGAAGACATCCCGGAACAACTGGCGCTCGCCGAGGCCCTGACGGATGTCACGCGCGAAGAAAAGCATACGGTAGGCCAAGTCCTTGTCCTCCGCAAGCGCCTTGAGGAAGGCGGTCTGCTTCTTCGTCGCCTCCTCCTTACGGAACGTCGAAATCTTGTAGAAGAAATCGACGATTGCGCTACGGCAGTTCGCGTAGCCCAGAGCCCCGTTCTCGGTCTCGACGAGGTTCTTGTCTGCGGATTCGTTCTTGATGGCTTCCATGATGTTCATGTGTTGTGTCCTTTTTTGAAATGCAGGGGCGTTGTTTTGCTTTCGTTCACCTGATTGAATTTTGCAATGAATTGCTGTAACGTCCCTAAAGTGTTCGTTGTTGTCGTAGTATACTACTTTTCCTCGGTCTTGTCAAGTTCTTTCTTGTCCGTCTCCTGAACGGAGAGCCTCCGCACGGAGTTGACGCCGTTGAGGTCGCACTTGGCCTTGAGTTTCTCGTGAAACTCCTTGAGTTCCTCGTAGCGCTCTCGTGGGAGTACGAATCCGAAGGAGAGGCAACCGAGACGCTGGTCGCGGTCGGCGGTCTCGTGGTGGAACTCCTCGGTATCGCCGTTGATGTCCACGACCTTGTAGCCTTCCGGGATGACCTCGTACATCCACACCGGGAAGACCCAGAGGTCGGTCTTATCGTCGATGTTGCACCAGACCTTGAGGCCGAAGTCCCGGAGCGTGACTCCATCGCACTCCTTGAGGTCGTCAAGGTTGAAGCCCTCCTTCAGGAGTTGCTCCTTGAAATCGTCGAACCGGTTCTTTAGGTTCAGGCGGGCGTATCCGTCGTTCCAACTCTTGTAGAGGTTGGATTCGACGATTCCGTTCAGAGCCCACGGGCCGTTCTGTATCATCTGCATGATGACAAAGAGATTCATTTTCATGGTGTGTAGGAGTTTGGTTGTCGTGTTATGCCCATAGTATATCGATGTCGGGCGCAAATGTCAACGACTTTTTTCACCATCAGGCATCTTCCACGCCGTCCTCGTCCTCGGCCCCGTCGTAGTATTCGATGGAAACAACGACGTACCCCTGCTCGACACCGCGTCCGGAGTAGACGTAGTTCACCTTGTAGAGTTGGTCGTTGATGGGATTGAAGGGGTCGCGAAGGCTCATGTAGCCTTCCTCCATCGCCTCGAAACTGATGAGGTCTCCCTTCTGGTATTGGTGGTCGTTGTTGGCCAAGACCAGAACTCCGCGAGCGGCCTTGACGATTCTTCCGGCCTCCGTTGCGGATACGTCTACCTTGTGGATGGTTGGCTTTTTGACCGTACCGGCCAGTTCCTTGATGCTCTTCTTTTTCATTCGTACTTCTTTCCTGCGTTGAACATAATCTTCATGTCGTCGTAGTCGTCTACGCCGGTGTTCCAGTTCTTCCAGAACTTGCGGACTTCCCTGAAAACGCGCCAGAATCCCATCTTCTCGATGGTCGTCTGGGTCGAAACGGAGCCGTCCGGATGGTATGCGGTCTTCGTGATTTGAACTTCCCTTTTCATTAGTGTATTAACCCCACTCCGTACACGACGGTAAAAACGGCGGCAAGCCCTAGGGCAACGCCTCCGATGATTGTTAGAAACGTCTTCATTGCTTCTTTTCCTCTTTATCCAAAAATTCAATTCCGCGCAAGCACACTGCGGAGGCTTCGGCTAGAGCCCTCTTCGTCTTGGCATAATCGCCAGCCGTGTAGTAGTAGACGGCGTTGGCCATCGGAACTTCGATTGCCTCAATCATCGTCTTCAGGCCGAATTTCCGCATCCCCTCCTCGTTTTCGTATGCCTCGTTTCGCAATTGGATGGAATGCTCCATCGCGTCCTCGTGGAAAGGCCGGTCGATAAACTTCTTGCGGCGCACTTTGCGCAACGCGATTTGCGCCATGCCGAGGAGGTCTTCGTCCTTCATTGCGCGATTTGCTTGGAGTTGCAGTTCGTAACGGCGTCAAGGCGGTATTCCAAGTCCTCGACCTTGACCTTCATCATATCAAGGTCCTGCTCCATCTTGGCAATGTGCATCAGCATCTTGTCGTCGATGTTGACGGTCGTCACGACAAAGGGCTCCTTGAGTTCGTCGATTCGGTCGTTGGTCTGCTTCAACTTGCCAAGGCATCCCAGAAGGAATACGATGATGACGGTGAACAGCACCGCGTATGTGGTTTTCATTTCGTTTATGGTTTTCATTTTTCGCTGTTGTAGGCTCTGATATATTCCCGAATCAACTCGGGGTGTCGCATTTCAAACGTCTGGTACTTATGGTTCGGAAAATGCCTGTAAACAAATCCGTTGCAAGTGTTCCAAATCACATGCTCCTTCTTTCCGTCCAAGTCCTCGGTGAGCATCAAATCGTCCTCGGTGATTTTACGACCGAGTTTGCGTTCCATGCACTCAAGGCAGATGTGCTGGGTAATCCACCGTCCTTCCTCATCGAAATGCTCGTTGGAAATCCGCTCCCACACATCGTTCTTGAGCATCGGAGAGTCGTATGTGTTGTAGACCTTTCCGCAGAGAGAACAGGTTTCCGTGAATTCCGTTCTTGGCGTGTCGTTTTTGTTCGGCAACATTTGTACGTCTCCTACCAAGCACCGATGTCGGTAAGGTCCTTCATCGACCCGCATATTGGACACACAGCCCTTACAATGTGCCCCATAGAGGTGGATTCCTCCACGACATAGGGGAACTTGGCGACCCAACCGGCGATGTGTTCCATCCCCTTCAACTGCTCCGGGTGCTTATGCTTCTTGCAGAACGCCTTGTACGCCGCGAGTTCCTTTTTGCTGGCGAACTCGCCGAACGAGAATTCAAGCCGTTCCTTCAACTGCTCGATTTCATTCTTCAGTTCCTTGTCGGCAATCTGTTTCGCGTTCTTACGCAGTTCGGAGTTCTCCGCCTTCAACTTGGCGATTTCCTTCTCGAACGGCTCTGAAATCTTTTCGAAGATTTCCTGCGAAAGGACTCTAATCTGTTCTTTTGTGAGTTTCTTCATTTCTTTAGTCCCAAAGCATTCCGTAGAGTTTTGAGAGCATTTCGAGACCCTTGCGGAACTCATCCTCGCGGTAACGTTCCAGTTCCTCCTCGCGCTTGAAGTGGCGCTTGTTCTGGGCGTTCTCCTTCTCGTCGCAATCATCGACCAAGTTGGAATAGTAGGGGTCCTCCGAAGACTTCTCGAAGTGGCTCTTGTAGACAAACTCTTCCTCGTTCTGCACGGAGCAAGTCGCCTCGTTTGCCTCGCGGAGGTGGAAGGCGATTTCCTTCAGGTGGTTGACCCACCACTGATGGCGCTTCTCCCACTCCTGCTCGGTCGGCTCCTTCTTGGAGAACTTGAAATCTCGCGGGCTCTGTCCGGCCATCAGGGCCTCGATGCAACCGGGAGTGGAGTTGGTGCCGTCGGCGAGCCGCTCGATTGCGGCTGGAAGCACCGTGGTCAGCCAAGTGTCGAGGTTCCACCAGTCGTTGTCGGAGAATCCGCGAACCTTGCGCTGGTTGCGCATCTTGCGACGGAAGCGTGGTTCCGTGACGTAATGGTTCCACTTCCGGCAAAGCCAGTAGTAGAAGTCCTCGGCCAAAGAGTCGTCGATGAGTTTCTTCCAAGCGGAGTAGATGCGAAAACGGAAGAGGAGCGCCTTGAAGCGAAGAGGGCTCTCCTTGATTTTTTCGAGGAGGGCGTCGATGTCGATGTTATTGAGGTTGGCCCATCCGTGCCAGAGAACCCTGTCCTGAAGGTAATGCCAGAACGCCAGCATGTCCTTCTCGTCCTTGCCGTATTTCTTGGCGGCAAGGACGTGCCACTTGCCCTGCGTCATGGCGTCGCAGAACTCCTTTTCGACTTCTTTCTTGACCTTTTCGTTTTTCATGCTTGCGTAATGCTGAAGTTGATGTTTTCGGAAATCTTCATCCCGTAGAGGGCCTCCATGAACTTCGGGGTGGTGTCATTGAGTTGGAAGACCCTGCTGTGGATGCAAGTGCGGCGATTGCTGTCCTTGGAGTCGCGGCTATTCTTCGTGGGAACGGGGAATGGCCCGAAGACCGGAACGCCGAAGTCCTTCGCCTTCGTGACAATGCTACGAATGGCGTCGTCAAGAAGGCGCGAGTCCTGTGAGCGGGCTGTGACGGTGATGGACATTTTCTAATCCTCCGGACGGAGTTTGTAGAGCGGGGTGTTGCTGATGGAATCTCCAACCTCTCTGGCGAGGTTCGACCAAGCGCGATATGCGGCGATTCCGGCGACATTATGGGAAGAGCAGACCATTCTGGCGGCTTCCTCCAACTTGAGTTGGGCTTCCTGAACAAGAGAAATCATCTTGTTCACATCGTCGTGGGTGTACTGGGGTTCGCCGTTTACGGTAGTCATTGTGGGGGTTCCTTTCTTGGCATAGTATACCAAATCGGGTTGCAAATGTCAACGCATTTTTTGCGCAATCCAAATTTTACTCCTCTATCTGCACATGAAGCACATCGGAACATTCAACCTGCACCGTTCCTGCCTCTTCGTCATACACGAATCTATCCGCAAGCGCGTTTTCATCCACCACTTGCCGGATTGTCAGCCAATCCTTCGGCTGGCCTTTCGGTTCCTTGACCCCGGTGAAAATCATCGTTCCGTCGCCGTCTATGTAAACAGAATCGCACTGGAAATCGAAGTAGGTCTTTCCGCGCTTTTCATCGTCGAATTTAATGTAGGCAATCATGTAAGCACCTTTTTCTCCGTCTTCTTTCCGCGCTCATAAAGAAAGTCATCGACCGTCCAATACGGACGCTTCAGGTCATCGAACGAAATGATGTTGGATGCACATCCGTCAATCATCAGCGATGTACGCTCCACTCCGGGCATTGTGATGACAAGAATCTTCTTCCCCTTGGCGAATGCGTATCCACACTCCCAAGCAGTACCTATGCTCGTGCAGTTGTATCCGAAGTCGCAGACGGCCACCCAATCACTCTCGTCGATTGCATTGACATCCATCGTGAATACACACTGCCCCCACACGAACTGTGGAATCCCCCACTCGTTTGGAACCTTATGTTCCCCCGGACGGTAGACTTGTAGGGCGTCCCATCCGCGAAGGCGGCGGCATACCTCATCCACCAAATTCTTGTAATCTTTGCTGGTGACAACCGGCCCAGCAAGGTACACTTTCGTTTTGCTTGCGGCATTCTCCTTCATTATTTGTCCCCTGTGTATTTTTTAATGATATTTTCGATTGCAGAAATCTGGACTTCCGCTCGTTTCTTTGCCTCGTCTAATGTCTTGAATGCTCGAACGAGTCTGCGCCGCCAATCCTCAAAAGTGTAGTCTCCCCATAGCCGGTTGCGAAGCCATCCCGTTCCATCCTCGGGAAGACGAGTCTTAGAGAAATGCTCTCCGCCAATGGTTTCGAACAGGATGTAGAGTTCCGGTTCCTTTGAGGGGTCAACCGTGTAACCGTCCCCATTCGGGTTTGGATACTGCGGCTCGATTTGGTAGAGCCGTGGAGTCTCGCCGACAAATCCGACGGCGTACCAACACTCAAGAGGGTTGGTCTCGATGTCGTTTACCTTGCGTTCCTTCCAGTTAAGCATTGTTGTCCCACCTCGCGTAATTCGTAAGATTGCGGCGCTTCATCGCCCTGTCGCGCATTCTGGCTTCCGCCTTTCTCGCCGCCTTTTCCAGACGCCGAGCCCTTCGACGGCTTGCCTCCGCCGGGGCTTTCGGGAAGCAAGTGTCCAGCACGGCGTATCCGGCAAAGGCCACAAATGGCGCAGTAAAAACTAGTACTCCAACCGGAATTCCGAAGAGCGTGAATCCGTTTCTAAGGCACCAGACGGACAATCCCACCCATCCGATGATTGCCGCTATCAGCAATCCGAAGATGAAGAACATCAAGATTGCCCCCCAATCGATGATTCTGTCTTTGAAGAAATTTCCAAACATTTTATTGTTCCTTTTTGGTTTGTGTGTTTTTGCGAAATGAGAATGATTTCCAATCGAAGTCTTCCATGCGGTGCCGCTCGTCGATTCCTTTCTTGGCGTGCTTTTGCCCCTCGTCGTATCCTACCGACTTTCCCAGAGAGAAGCAAAGGTTGGCAAACGCCTTGATGACGAGAGGGTCAACATTCGGATACCGCTCCAAGATTATCTTGCGTTGCGGATTTATCTGCTCGTCGAACATTTCATATTCGGTTTTCATCCCGAAATTCCTCCGCCCAAGTAGTTGTTTAATTTGAAAAGTTCCTTTTCAAGCGCCGTCATGGCATCCTCCAAAGTTTCGCCTTCCGTGACAAAGTTCCCTTCGTCGTTCGTGACCACCCATTTATCGCCCCTGTCCTTGATGTCGAATCCAAGCAGGATGTAGTGCTTCTTGGACTTCTTTTCCAAATAGTCCTCCCTGCAACGCCCAAACGGATAGACCGGGTTGCTCCCGCAGTAGGGATGGCCGTAGAGCGGGTCGTCGATGTCCGCTCCGCCGAAGTAGGAAGCGTCATTGCTCATCGGGATACCTCCCTGTCAACCCTTCGACTGCGATTTCATAGACCTCCTGCGCCCAAGGCGGGCTCCAAGTCCCGTCCGTATGGGCGCAGAAGTAGGAAATCCTGTCCTTGATTTCCTGAAGGGCTTCCTCCGGCGTTCTGTGGGTTTCGTCGTTCATGCCCATAGTATACCGAATTTCGCACAAAAAGTCAACGACTTTTTAATAGCAATGATTGACGGGGTGCGAACCTTCTATGGCCGACCACTTGATGTTGAACACATGGCGGTCGTATTCGTAGTCTCCGGTTCCGGCGTGATATGAAACTTCAAAGCCGCGCTCCGCGAGAATCCTTGAAATTCTCTTCGCCTTGTTGTTCGCAATGTAGTTGCTGGTTCCGCCGAGGTCGATGACCACTCTCGCCTCCGTCTCGCACTTCTTGGCGACTTTGATGCACTCGTCAATGATGTTGCGGATTATGGAATCGAGTTTCTTGTCCTCCTCCGCAATGGCGGACGCGGTGATGCATCCGAGGGTGTTTGCGTCGTATGAGGCGTGGTCCTCGTCGATTTCCATTAGCTTCTCTTCCGGCTTGTCTAACTTTTCCTCTTCGGTTTCCGATGTTGCGTCCTCGTATTTTCCATCGTCAAAACAATACTGGGAGTCCTCCCCCTGATAGACCGTATGATAGAGAGGATTGAATTCCACCTCTTCCCCGTTCAAAACAACCATCCACTTGCGTCCGTCCTGCCAGCGGAGAATATCGGTGTTTTGGATTGGAATCTCCTTGAAATCGACGCGAAGATAGTTGTTGTGGTCTGCCAACTTGTTGATTTCCTCCTTATTTGACATTGTTGCCTCTCTTCTTTTTGCCGGTGGAACGGATAGGATGCTTTTCGCATTCGTTGAAATCCTTGATTTCCTTCTTGGTGATGTTTCGTATCGTCACATAGTACAACTCCACGAACAGACGAGTGCAATTGTCTTCGTTGTTCTTGTTTTGCTTTATCGTCGCAACTGCGACGCCATCCGAGTTAATCGTCCACTCGTCGATGTCGAGATTGTGGCGGTCCTTGATGACTCGCGCTACCGCCGTCAATGCCATCCAGATGGATTCATAAATGTCGGGAACGCAAGTCAGTGTCCTGTTGAGGTATACGCTCTTCGTATCGCTTTCGAGGAAGAGGCTGTCTACCCTGTATCCTTTTTCTATGTACTTCATTGTTACTTTCCTTTTGGTTTTTCGATTTCCGGGGCTTCCGGAGTGTAGATGTTGTCGAGATTCTGCGCCTTCCACTCTTCCAAGGTCATGTCCATCTTGGCGAGTTCTTCTGCGGTCGGCTCGTATCCCTGCTCCTGTTCGGGTTTCTTGCCGTATTTGTCAATCAAATTGTTCCAAAAATCCTTCAGAACAGACTTGATGAACTTCTTGGGCGACGCAATGAACATCGCCACTGCGACGCCAAGCGCTCCAACGACGAGGAACAGTAGCACGAATGCCTCCCCGCCCTGGTTAATCATTTCCGTTAGTTCACTCATTTTGTGCTAGTCTCCTTCGCAGATTTCCTTGTATGCCTTTCTTGCGTCCTGAACTTCCTTTTCAGCCTTCATTAGCCGTTCGTGCGCCGCGCGGCGCAACTGGCGGTACTCCTCATTCGCGCACGCATCCACTGCAATAGCCTTGGCGAGATTGATTTTGTACTCCTCATCCGCAAGTTCCTTCTGTGATTTCATTCCGTGCATCGTGTCACTCCTTGTCTATGCTTTCAAGGTACTGCTCGATTTTGCCAGAAAGTCTCGCACAGACATAAGAGGCGGCATCGCTTCGCAATTCGCCTTTCAATCCAGCCTTTCCCATATCGTCAAGATTGCCTTTGATTTCTTGGAGCAGTTTCACCACTGGCTCCTTCGGCGTCATTTCGGTATTCATCGTTAGTTCCTCGCAATCATTGTGCTGTCATCAAAGCAAATCGCCTCCGGAAAAAGATTTGTCGGATTGCAAATCCCGTTCAGTTGCTCAACCTTCTCTTCGAGGGAGTCGATTCGTTCCATTGACTGCCTAATTCTGACATCGGTCACATGCCAGTACATGTACATGAAGGTCAGGAAGGCGATGCGGAACATCCACACCAGCAAGCGTTCCTGCCATCCGATGAGTTCTCGTACTGCCTTGCGCTCCTTGTAGGTCAAGGGCGCATGCCCGCTTCTGATGTCTGCCTTCTTGCAAACCATGTCGGTTTCCTTCATGGCATCGATGACCTCCCTGTCAATCCGCTCGTAGTTCTCCTTGGAAACGCGGTCGAACTCCTCCTCCATGTTGGGTCGTGCCGCCGAGTACTGGGCATCCCTTGCCTTCTCCTCGGGGGTCTTTTCCTTGGCACCGGACGCCCATGCATGAAAGGCATCCGCGCCTGAAGTTGGATTGGTTTGTGTTTTCATTGCTATTTCCTCGCCATTTCTTCCGACCCGGAGCCATCGAATTCGAAATGGCTATTATGGAGGTCGAGCATTTCCTGAATATCGCTGATGCTTTCCTGCGGAGCGTCGAACACATCCTTCATCTTGAGTTTGAAGGTATGTCCTCCGTTATTCCAGTAGGAGATTGCCTTGCAGTACGCCCAATTGGACAGTCCGATGTCCGCATTCATGCGAAGGAAGCAGTCCTGAAGTTCCTGCGGGGCGTTCTTGAGGGTTTCGTAAGCCGCCTGAAGATGCTTCGCCGCCTCGTCGATGATTTCCTGCGCCTTTCCGAGTTTGACGAAGAACAACTCCGGTGCGTTTCCGAGAGCGTTCCCACAGTAGGCGTAGTGGCATTTGTCACCGATGGACCACTCCTTCGGGCTCTTCTTCTCGATGAGGTCTTCGCAGAGCGCCTTGGTGGCATCCGGAGCGTAGCGGAATTGTTCTCTCATCTTGTTCCGGAGTTTATCGCACTTCTCGTGATAGTCCTTGGCGAGGTCGTCGAGGATGACTTCCCGTTCCGCGCGCTTGCAGATTTCATCGTCGGTCATAACAAGGCAGTTCTTGTTGGTGCGCGGCGATTCAGGATTCCGGTTTACCAAATCGTTGGTGCGAGGAGGCTCCGGATTTTTGTTGACGAGTCCGTTGATGAGAGACTTGGTGTCTTCCGGAGCCTTTCGCTCCTTGAGTTCGTATCCGTGCCTTTCCTTGAAATTCTTCTGCACCACGGGGTCCTTTAGCAGACCTTCATAGTACTTCTTCGGAGAAAACTCTTCTTTATTGGATTTGTTTACAAGCCCGCCGATTAGTGACTTGGTGTCGTTTACCGGCTCCTTCTTCTCGATTCCGTTGCAGAAATCCTCCCACTCCTTGAAGGTGTTGAAAGTCTTCGTTCCCTCCTGCGAAAGAAAGGTGTCGATTGAACCGTCCGGAAGGCAGATGTGAATTCCGTCAATCGGGTCATCCGGCTTGACGTAGAATCCGCCAACAGCGTAATTGAACTGGATGCAGACATCCTTGGTCATCTTGACCTCGAAAATCTTGGAGTAGTTCTCGGCGAATCCTTCGCATCCGAGTTTCCTGCAAGTATGAGAGTCCGGAACGAAGGCGATGGATTCCGCATAGGCGACGAAGGTGTTGTCCCCATCGTAGAAGCGATAGTTCCCGCCGTTTCCGTTCCAGTAGTTGTCGAACTTCACTTGCTTGTTGCGAAGCCACTTCTTGTCGGCGGCTTCCGTGCAGTAGCGCCCCTCGAAGTACTCGATGGCGGGCTTGCCGTTGATGTGCGTGATGAGGATGTTTTCCCCGTAGTTTGGATTGAATGCCATTTTGTTTTTCTCCTTTACCATTCGATTCCCAAGCAGATATTGCTGTCTTCGCCTTCCTCTCCCCGCTTTGGAACGGAAAGAACCTTTACCTTGAATCCGCGCTGTTCTAATTCGCGCATGAGGTACTTGACCTCCTTCTCTTCGTCGGTACACATCTGGTCGTGCGTCCAAGCGAAGTAGGAGAACGGAAGGTCGTCGTAGAAGAGTCCACGGCAACCTCCCTCCGCCCTGTTCTTGATTTGGCAGAGGATGTCGTTGAGCCGGTTCAGCCAAACGACCTTGACGGAATCGTTCTCGCGCTTGATGAGAATCTTTGCGCAGTCGGAGGCGTCGAACCCTAGCATCGGAAAGCGCTCCGTAAGCGGGTCCTGCTCCTTCTCCCGGCTGTTGGCGAGAGCGCAAGGCTCCGGCTCGATGGGCTTTCCGTTCGGGGTTCCGTCATCGGTCGGCATGTACATCACATCGTGCCTGAGGTCTTCCGGAACGATGGAGTACGCCTCGTATCCGAGGTCCCCCAGCGTATTCCTCGCCTCTCGGTAGATTTCGTCGATGTAGACGTTCATTTCCCCGCACTTGACGGGGTATATCTTCTTGAGGCGAAGGAACGCTTCGCAGTTGTTGACGATTCTACGGAGCGTAGAGACGATTTCGTGGCACGGGACGCCGCTGTTGAGCATCTTTTCCGTGGCGAGTTTGTTTTCCGACAACGCATCCACGGGGACGCAGAAGTCTTCCATCGGAATCTTCTCCTCCGTCGAAACGAACTGGTGGTTAGCGCCGAAGTTCTTTCTATCTTCCGTATGATTGTCGTGACTCGTGACGGAAAGCGTCGGGTCTTTCTTGACCTCGAAGTTCACGACGACGTAATCCACCGGAGGAGGAAGCAACTTCTCGATTCTTCCGGCGAGCCACTCGGAGAACTTCGCATTGGCCTTCGACCACGGATGCGGCGTAACCAGCACGTTTCCGGTCTTCTGGTCGATTTCCACCTCGTAGTCTCCGTTCGGGATTTCTCCGCCGGATTCCTTCAACTGCCTACAGAGGTCTTTGGCAATCGCGTTTGCCACGGAGTCCACCATCCTTTCTGGGTTCTTCGGGGTCTCGCCGCGTTCGATTGCCTCTTGGATTGGGGCGAGAGACGGAATTGTCGTTGTTTCGGTATTGTTCATTACGGTTGTTCCTGTGTAAGTTTTTGTGACATTGATTACGGGCGGGACGGAAATTGCCGAAGATGTTGGCTCCCGCGTCCATGTGATTTCGCCGGTCGGCTCGATTTTATCGACTTCAATTTTATCGGCCTTTATCATTTTCTTTCTCCTAGTACTGAAGTTCCGCCTTGAGATAGTCGTCGTCTCTTCCGAGATAGGTTCCGTTGTCCCAGAGGACGGGGGCATCCGTTTTGTAGCAGTCGTGCTTCGTGGAAAGGTCGCAGTAGAATGTCCAGAGGCAGTCGCCAGACTGATAGTGGGCATCACACTTGACATACTGGTCTTCCTTTCCATCCGGAACGACGGGAACCTCCGCCCACTTCGCGAACTCGTCTGCGGCGGACAGGAATCTGGAAATCTTCCTTGCGTCCTGCGTCGGGCTCATGTACATCTTGAGGTGCCCGTTTGCCGTCACGACGGCGCGGAATCGGTCTCCCGCAAGGCTTTCGTTCAGCATTCTGCGGAAGTCGTCCTTGATGTAGTCCCACTGGGTCTTAGACTTCAGAGGAACTGCGACGGAGACGTTCTTTATGTCCTTGGACTCATCGAGCATCTTGAGCCGAGCCAGATTGCATTCCGACTTTCCGATTTGCCTTCCGAAAAGCATCACTCGCATCTTGTCCATCCAGTCGCTGACTGCGGAAAACATCACTGTTACCATCATCATCGGGGAAATGGATGCGGTTGCGCAATTGGAACAAACGATGTAGATTTTTCCTTCCGGAAGCGCCTCCTCCAAACCGCGCTTCAGGTGCATGGCTCCGTTGTTTACGGTGGTGAACCAGTTGACGGCGTGGAAAATCGTGTTGTCGGTCCTGCCGTTTCCGAAGAGCGTGATGTCTTCGAACGGACCGAGGAGTTCAAGCACTACGCCCTCGTCGAAGACCCCGCCAGCCATTCGGTTGAAGGTGTCGAAGTTCTTTAGATACCACGCGGAGAACAGCGTCCTCTCGACGGCTTCCTTGTTGTCGTTGATGTAGTCAAAAATCTGCCCCGTTGTTACCGGATTGTGTTCCCACATCACATCGTCGGCTTGCAGGGAATGCAAATCGAATCCGGATTCCTCAAGAATCTGGAACCCGCGCTTGAACAGGCGGAAGTCTTCCAGAAGCGCGGATTGAAGTTTGTTGCCCTTCTTGTAGCGCTTGTTCCACTTGAAATGGAGCCAGTCGTTGTGAATCTTGCAGATATGCTCCGCAACCTTCCGATGCTCCAAGGAGGCGATTTTGAAACTTCCGTAGTCCCTCTCGTTCGGAGTCGTAATCTGGAAGTAGAACTTCTTGTCCGGGTCCGGCGAGTAATACCAAGGAGCATTCTCTATGGAATCCTCGACCATGCGCGGATACTTCGGCTTTTCAAGAGCCGGAAGGTCGAACGGAGCAGGGATGCAGGGCTCGTCGTATCTTTTCTCTTCTTCCATTTCGCTACCTCCATTCGATGTAAAGACGATGGTCGCCGCAGAAATAGGGCTGTCCGATTTTCGCCTCGAAGTCGTCCGTGACCTTGAAGCCACGGTCTTCCAACTCGTGTTCGATGGCGACAAACTCGTCGTATTGCGCCGTCGTAACGGTCGTGATGGCATGCGTCACCGACTTCATGCCAAACTTCGCCTCCTGCTGGATTTTGCGAAGGATTTTCCCGAACTCCTTGCTTGCGTTGACTGCAATTGCGTCGTTCGAGAGGTCTAGCGCGTCTTTTGCCGTGAAGCGCGCGGGCTTCGTGTTATCGTCCTTCTTCGGACGCGGCGGCGTTAGGTTATCTATCCATTTTTTCATTTTTGTTTTTCTCCAATTTTGCACCGGAACTCGATGGTTCTTTTGTGCCGTTGGTAGTTGTTTTTTTGTTCTCTCCGTTCCACACCCGTGGACGGGCAAAATTCATTTCCCGAGTCTGCGGTCCTCCATTCGCTCAAGCAGTTCGAACACGGTGTTCGATATGACCGCCACAACGAGCAACAGGCATAGAGGCACCCACATCGGCGCAAACACCAGCCACCAACTCCAATGGATTGCCCCGAACACCTTCAGGAGCAACAAGGTTGTGGTCGGAACTACGGTTAGCAGTATCTCTGTCATGCCTGTTTTCATTCGTACACCCATAGTTTAGCATGTTTTAACCCGTTTGTCAATGGCCATTTTGCTCGCTGACGAAAAACTGACGTTTGCGCGAAGGCGATTTTCTTACACTTTTCACGTAAACAATTGAAATGTCAATGCGACCAAATGAAAACATCACAAAATTGCCTCCTCGACACAGTATCCCATTTCGTCGCAAAACACTAGGCAATCGTCTTTATAGGCAGATTTGTAAAGGCGTCTGCCCTTTCCAAGCACTTCATACCAGATTTCGGTATCAGACTTGTGAAAACGCATAATTGTTACCGTCTTGTCAAGCGGAACGATTTCATAGTCCCATCCTCGCGCCTCGCAGAACGCCTTGCACTTGTCAAGATTATCGTCCCAAAATTCGGTATCCTCACCATTGGAGGCGAAAACCACCCAATAGTGAGGAACCCACTTCAGTTCCGGATTGTAGAACTCCTTAATCAGCGATTTCATGGAACGCCTTGGTCTTCTCCTTGCCAAGCGCCTTTTCGATTTCCTTGACGACATCCGGATGGGCCTTCAGGATTTCGAGAATGGTGTCCTCCCCATAAACGTCGTTATGCCGGAAAAGTTCGTCGTAGGCGGCTTCGTTCTTGAAGCGGGCCATGTTTTCCTTGTAAACCGGGTCGTTCTCGAAATCGTATTTCGGACGGAGGAACTTCAGCGGAATGCTGTAATGCTCCGTATAGTCTCCGTATTCATCGTCCTTGGGGACATCTATGAACAAGGTTTCCTCGGTATACTTCTTTCCGCCGATGTGGTAGTCCCTGTTCAAGATTTTCATCACGGCGGCGTCCCACTTATACTGACAACGCTCGGTAAGTCTGTAATCGTTCTGGACATCGGCGAGCCTTCTTGCTACGGTGCGGATGCTGGACACTTCGAATCCGGTGCGGAAATCGTTCAGCGTATACTTGAAGGCAAGATTGCCATACTGCACACGCTCGAACAACTGGTAGATGTACCGGCGGATGTCCGTAATCATGCGGTGCCTGTCCTTCTCCGCCAGACGCAACAGTTTCTCGTACTCCGCGTAGGTGGTCTCCTTCTTGTCCTTGTGGTAAATCTTGAAGACATCCAGTTTGTCGGGGTCTCCGTTTTCCTCAACCCCCACGCGAATCATTCCGATGGGCCAAACCGGCTTCCTCCTGAGTCCGGCTTCGGTCATTGTATAGTCGTATTCCTTCTTCATTTCTTGGCTTCCTTTGTAGGCTTGATGACCGTCCACTTTTTGACACAGGAGATTTTAACGGAACTGATGCTTCCCTTCATCACGAAGGATGCCGTCTTGAACTCGCTTTTCAGTTCCTGCCCCTCCTTGACGGCATCGTAGAACTCCTTGTCAACCGGAATGTCCATCTGCACGGCATTCATGGCGTTTCGGATGTGCTTTCCGATGTCGAGGGAGAAGGACGAGTTGCGGATGTCGATTTGAACCATGTAGACGATTCTCGTCTCGTTGGTCGAAACCGTCGTCTCTTCGACAACGGCTGGCTTCCGGCCTTCAACGGGAACGTCGAACGCTCCCGCTCCCCATGCCATAGTGTACCACGCCACCGCGCAGATTCCCATGATGATTGCTGTGTTTTTCATTGTGTTGGTTTCCTTTCCGGCGCATAGTATACCGGAATGCCGTCGAAATGTCAACGATTCTTTGGTGTGGTTCTATTTTGCTTGTTCAGAATAGTATTTGAGAAGTCGGTTGATGCATTGCCCCCTGTCGTCTTCGATTGGAGCCTCGCAAGTTCTGTCCTCTCCGTAGTAATTCTTGCAGTTTGCACAAAGGTCCCAATGGTCAACGATGGCCATTTCAACCGCTTCGAGGAACCCGGATTCCGTATCTAGGTTCTCGTATCCGTCTCTGCGAAGATATTCGCGGAGTTTGTCTCTTTTCTTGATGCTCATTAGTAATCGTCCTCGTCTGCCCAGCGCTTGCGAAGGCCGTCGTCCAAGCCGCGCTCGTATTCCTGCCTCTCCGAGAAGGACATGTGGAACCAGTCGGTGTCGAATCTGGCACCGCCGGTTTCGTATCCGTCCTTCACTCCGTTCTCGTAGACCTCTTGGATGCGCCTCTCGTCATCCACTTCATAGGCGTGGGAAATGTGCGACATCATCCTACCAGTTCTCCTTCGGCTTGTCCCAGCGGATTTGGATGTTGATGCGCTCCGGGTCAACTGCGGACTTGCTGAACTCCGCGTTGTACCCCATCGCGTTCAGATAGGTGCAGATGCTCATCGCCAACGGACGACCGTTGTAGATTTCGCCCTCCCAAACGTTGTCGTAGACCGCAAAGGCGCAACCGCCGTCGTTCGCCCGCTCGATGAGTTTGGCGATTGCGCTCTCCTTCTCGGCTGGAACGAAATCGAGGTAGTGCTTGAGAACGTGGTCGCGCCACTTCTTGTGCGCTTCTTTTGCCGGTAGAATTGTCATTTAGAGAAACCTACTGTTATGCTTGATTTTTCCATCCAGCGACTGAAGCCAGATGATGTCGTGTTCGGCCTCTCTGATGTCTTTGTAAAGGCCGTTTCGTTTGCACTCAACCCAATACGGGATGATGGGGAAGGGCTTGTAGGCAATCGAGTATCCGCAAAGATGCCCGTTTTCCTTGTTGTAGACTTCCGTGATTCTGTATTTCATTTGTAGTTTCCTTCATCTGAAGAGATATGTGAATTTGACGGTGGTCCAGAACTCGTTCTTTTCCGCCGCAACGTCCCACCCGGTGAACCGGTTGAGGTGGTAGAGATAGTACCCGGCAAGGGACACCTTCGCCGTCGGGTCCGCGATGATTTCAACACCATCGTAGACATTCGTCTTCGGGCCCATTCCAACCCAAGCCCTTTTCTTGTCATCCTCCTCCTTCAGATAGTCCACGAGCATCTTGACGAGAAGGATTCCGTAACCGTGGCCGGACTTCGCCATGAGGTATGTCCCCTTGTAGAGTTTCTTTCCGTCGGAGGATTTGTAGTCCGTATGTACGCCCCAATAGGCGACGTACTCATCGGTGGCTGTGTCCCACAATCCGAACCAGCGGATGCATCCGTCCTCCTCGAACTTGAGGAAATTCCGGATGTCGATGTGGTCGTTCCAGTTCACGACGTTTACAATGTTTTCGAGAACGCCGTCATATCCGATTTCTCGGAGTTGGAAGGTTTTGTACTGATTCAATGTGTCGAATGAATTCATTTTTGTTTGCCCGTATTTCTTCTTGAGTTGTTCGTTACGACTTAATTCGGAGATTAAGGTCGTTTTCCTCCGCCTTCTCGATTTCTTCTTCCGTCATATTGAAGTACTTTACGGGGATTTTGATTGTACTCGTGTTTTGATAAGAATTCGTCCCATAAGGATACGGCACCTTTACCGTGGTGAGGATGAATTCCTTGCCATCATCGAATTCAATGTCTATTACGCCCCGATGGTTTTTTAGCGCAGAGAGTCCGTCGCCAGCGCCGACATGCCACTTCGCCATGATGGCGATGGCCCTCTCCGCCTTTTCGATTAGCCCGTCATGCATGTCGAAATAGGCGATTAGTTCTTCCTTTGTCTTGAGATATTCGTCCATTGGTCAATTGCCCTTCTGCTTGAGGTATTCGCCGTATGCCTTAACGAAGAAGTCCGTGCAATCCTGAATGCTGTATGGCCGTCCGGGATGCTCGGTAAAATTGCTACCGTAGGAAATCAGCATCGGAATGTCGTTGATTTCCGTTCGCACGGAACAATGATTCCGTTCCGCGAACTCGACACATTCACGAATCGCTTCCTCGATGGTTGGTCCTGCGGGAATTTCCGCTTCAATGATGAGTGCCATTTCAGTCCTTCCCGACATTTCCTGCCGCATTCCAGAGGTCAATAGCCCTAGTGCGATTGACCATTGAAATTTCATTCGCCCGAGAATCACCACCCCTGAACTTGCTGTCCAGTTCCTTGACTTGTTCCTTGCTCCACCAATCTGTGTCATACATGCGAACGGTCGGACCTTGCGCGCCGCAATTGTTGCAACCGACCGTCCAGTAGAGAGGCCCATCCTCGTCTCCAAAGTCCGTGTCATACGCCTCGACCTTGGCGCTCTTGCAAAACGGGCACTTGTTGATTCCCTTGTTTTTGGCTTTCATTTCAATTGTCCTCGTTGTAGTTGTGTGTAATTGCCTTGACCTGATAGACAAGGCTGTTTTGAACGGTCTCTTTCTTCGGGTCGTGGGTTTTCTTCCACTCGATTATTCGGTCAAGATAGGCTTGCGCCTTCTCCAAGGTATCGAACCAAATCTTGACTCCGGGACCACGGTTGCTGAAATCGCTCCACTGAAACTGGGCATAGGTCCTCCATCCGTGCCACCAGTCTCCGCATTGGGGGAAGAACCGGACGGAACCATCCGAATAGCGGCTCTCAAGAACCCTGTACTTGATTTTCATTTGCGGTTTCCTTTCCCTGATACGGCTCGCAACGCACCCGCTCGACTTCCAGTTTCGTGGTGGCCTCATCCATTCCCGACAAGAAGGCAATGTCACGCGCCTTTTCTTGGGCCTCTTCGGGCTCCGAATCAAACTCGAACTTGACCCTTGCGAAGTAGTCCGCATACCCTATGTAGTGCTTCGGCATCCTGTATCTCCTTCCTTGTTGATTTCAAATCACTTTTTGTTGGCCTCGCAGAACGGAACCTTATCGGATGCCCAAAGTTCGCAAACCCTTCCGCAATCCGGCCAAAGTTTCTCGTTCCTCGGCTTTTTGCACTCGTGATTGTGGCAGACCCAGCAACAGCAATGCCCGAGTAGGTTGAACAAACGAGCCTGTGCCCCGCGACTACCATTGGCAGTCACCTTGTATTCGACGCCGTAGCGGCACTTTACCTTTTTCGTCATTTCGATTCACCCACTTCTTCCACCTTTTTTGGCGGTTGCTTCGGCTCAAATCGAGAGCAGTAGCCTTTTTTGTTAAACAACTGCTTTTCCGTGAGCCTCGTCTTCCCGCAGAAGTACCTTCCGCAGATTCCTATCGGCCCTTCGCACTTCTTGCATTTGATGCAACCGGGTGTTGGCTTTACGAATCCTTCCATTAGGGCTCCTTGACGAACGAAACGTTCATGTAGTGAACGCGGTACTTGGTGCCGTCATCCGCCGTGATGTTCGCAAATCGCGAGTCGGCGTACCAGACATCCTTTACCTTGACCTCAATCACCCGATTGTCGGCAAGGGTGATGATGGCCTTGTTGTATCTCGGCTCGATGTCCCCGCACCCCGTGAAGATGAACGCGAAGAACGCGAATATGAGGCCCATCGCGGCGATGTCGCTGACATCGTTCCAGATGCGCTTGGCTCGAACGGAAAGCCCGTCCCACCAGATGTTGTATCTCTTGATGATGTTCATTTGGGTGTTCCTTACTTTTTCTTTTCGTAGGTGTAGTACTTGGTTCTCTCGGCACGGAAGGCAATCCCTTCCAACTCTTTGATTAGGCCCTCGATGGCCGTAAGTGGATTGTCAAGATACGCATTGACCAGAATCTTGGTGTAGGCTTCCCGTGGCATTTCCGCCAACGCCTCCATCTTTGCCCATTTGCTGTTTATGGCACTCCGAAGTCCATTCCAATCGTGGGTGTTGATTCCAACATCCCATGTGTAGAGGGTCTTGTCCTGCGGATGGTCCTTGTTCCAGTCGTCCAATCCCTTGACCGCCCGCTCCATCACCTTGTCAACCTCCTTGATGCGGTCCTTGATGCGCTTCTTGTTGTGTTCGATAACATGTGGAATGCGCTCCTTGGCGTCCCATCGAATTTCGATGCCATCATACGAAGCCCTGTTGTTGTGGACTTTGGAAACGATACGGTCGGTGTGGAAGTCGATGTATTCCTCGACAGGGACCGTCATGTCCTTGAGTCCGTCCGCGATGTAGGTGTCATTGAAGTCCTCCGGCTTAACCCCCACGCTTTCGGTGATGGCATCATGGAACTTGCGCCTACGAGAATCGAATGCGGCGGCATCTGTTTCGTCCTTCGGGGCATTGTCCAGAAGGAAATAGACATATTCGGCAACCGCCTTGCGAACCTTGTCCCTGTCGTATTTCATCTAAGCGCTCCTGCAAATCGTTTGCAACATGTTTTCGGCGGCTTCAGTCGCCAAGTTAGGGTTGTCTGACGCGAGTCCCTTGAAATCTTCCACCATAAGGCTTCCGAGTTTTTCGATGGTGTCGATTCCCTTGACCTTGGAACCCAACATATACCATGTGGGGCACCAAGCCACGGTCTTCATGTGGTCAAGTCCGAGTTCCTTCCCAAGAACTCTAGCCGCATCGCGGATTTTGTCGTTCGCGTTGAAGAACGAATCCGTATAAACGGATTCAAGCGTAAACTCGAATCCGCGCCACTTGATTCTCATGCCGGAGTCCCACATGTTGATATGGATGTTTCCATTGTAATGCTTGGAAACGGGAATCTTTCTGGCCTCCAAATCAACGGCGGTGTCCCAGATGTTCTGCCCGACGCGAAAGAGCCGAAGGTAGAACTGCGACTCGTCGTCGTTGGCAACGCGCTCCTGCGCCTTGCGATTGATGTAGTTTTCGATGAATTTAAACATGTTTGGCTTTCGTTATGAGAGTTGTTTTGTTTGGTTTGTTGTTTGTCAACTACACATAGTATACGGGAATTGCGCTATAAAGTCAACAGAAATCTTCAAACAATCGATTTTTGGTGCATGCTGATGACGCATTCGTGGTCGATTTCGAAATTCCATTTTCCGTCGAGTCCGAGCGGATACCAAGAGAAATACGGCGACGCTTCCAGTTTCCCGTCTTTCTCCATTTCGAACATGGTCTTGAACAAGGAGGCGAATTTGTTTTCCCCCTCCGGTTCGATGATTCCCCCGAAGTAGAACGTACCGGCATCGTAGTTGATGGAGTCGCACCAGAAGCGAACTCCCCAGAACTCGCCGCGAAGATTGTGGAACGCCAGTTCCACGTCGTAGAATGCCCTTTTCACTTCTTCTCCTCCGGAACAATCATTGTCGGCTTTTTGTGTGCCTTCAATTTGATGTGCTTCTTGATAACTTCGTCGATTGCCGTCTCCAAATCCTTCACAAGCCCAGCATCGTCGATTCCGAGGCGATTGAACTCTCCGCTGATTTTCACCTTTGACCCGTTGAACAGATACTCGTCTTTGATGGGAGTCCCCTTTTTATCCATGTAGCAGAGACCTACATACAGCAGTTCCGCCCCAATGGTCGGGGGCTCCCAGTACGGAGAATTGTTCAGATTGAACGGGGAAGTGTTCCAGAGCCGCTCAAACTTCGGAGACTTTACGGACTTCGCTTTCTTGACCGAAGTATTGCTGGATTTCGTTTTCATGCCTACAGTATATCAAATGCCGATGTTGATGTCAACGATTTTTTGATTGTGCTATCATCTGCAAAATATGCACATATAATAAAGCAGGAATCTGTTGCGTTGCTCGTTTTCCTCGGTTTGCCTCTCCTCAACCTTTTCTTCGTTTCTGCCCTCGCAAATCCTGTATGCGATGATTCCGATTTCGCACAGAAGGACGGCAAGCAGAAGCGCTGTCGCAAGTACGTTAAATTTCCTGCCCATATATGCGATTATTTGCTCGCGACAAGATGGGATTTGACGTACTCCGAAAGGTCGTCGGCCTCTTTTGCCGTAATTCCGTATTCCGTCTGAATAGTTCCATCTTCAATAAAGTCCGCGTACTTCTTCAGGAACCCGGAGAGTTTCTTGGCAACGGCATTCGCCGTCTTTCCCTTGCATCCCCAAGCCTTTTTGTACACGCGGTCCGTATATCCGAACTTGTCCTCCACGTCGTATGGGATTTCGTCAATCAGTTCCACGACAATGGACCCCTTGGATTCCGCCCAAAAGAAGGAGATTCCGGCGACCTGCATTTTCGAGAATTCCTCTCTGACGTAATAGTCGCAATCCACAAATCCGTCGGCATACTGTTCAATCGCATCCTCCAAGTCGTCAAGGATGGTAGCCCAACGCTTTAAAGCCAGTTTATCGTCTCCCGTAATCTCGAACCGCTTTGCAATGATGTCACTCATTTGATTTCCTTGTTTTGGCTGTTTGTTGCTGTGTCCATAGCATATCAGGCAAAGAGCAAAAAGTCAACGAAAAACTTCACCGGCGAAAACCCCGTTCCGCAATCCAATCCCACCCGTGCGTCCGATAACAGACTAGAGATACGGAACCTTTCCCATTCTCTCGTCCTCTCCGAACTTCTCGCGGATTTTCTTCTCCACGATGGTCGAGATTCCGGGGCTCAAATGATAAATCATCGGCATCATGCGCAACCGGACGTAATTCCTGTCGTACTTGATGTCCTCGTTGGACGGGTCTTCAATCCATTTGACACCGTTGTTCTCCGCCCACTCCCTGATTTTGATTCTAGGGGTGCAGAGAAAAGGACGGATGACGTTGTATTCCTCATTCCTGTATGGAATCAGAGCAGGTCTGCCCTTCAGGGAACTCATTACATACGTCTCCACGGCGTCGTTCAGATGGTGCGCCATGAGAATTGGACCTTTATCCGAGTATCTGTGCAGAAAATCATACCGTTGATAGCGCCAGTTTTCCTCCCGTGACTTCGACAGGTCAATCGCATGCAGGTCGATTCTTCCCTCTTCCAAGCATACACCAAGCCTTGCGGTCTCTTCCCGAACGAATTCCCGCGCTTCTCTGCCGTGGTCGGTCCCGTGGTCGAAATAGAGGGCCGTGAACGTGCGCTTGCCTTTGAGGAGGAAGTGCATCAGGGTCATCGAATCCATGCCACCGCTGACGGCAACATAGAAGTTCTCGATTGGAAGTCTGCCTAGAAGGTGAATCATTTTAAATTGGTGCGCCCTGCCGGACTTGAACCAGCAACGTGTTGGGTATGGGCCAACTGTTCTAACCGATTGAACTAAAGGCGCGTTAAGATGCTTTGTATTCGTGCATGATTTTGGCGAGCGAAATGAGCATGGCGAAGAAGTGCAACTCCTTGTCAAGCACCATCGAATACCACTTCATGCGGTCTTGGATTTCGAGGATGAGTTCCCGTACCATCGCTCCGGGAATCTTCTCCGATTCGAGAATCTGCTTGCGGTTGACGAGGTTTAGAACCATCCTCCTCATTACTGCGTGGTAGTCGGCCCCGAAGGAATCCTCCACCGAAATGACATACGAGCGGAGATTGATGAGTTCTGCATTGATTCTTCCGTCCTCCACCGGATTGTAGAAGAAGCAATGAAACAGTCCGTCGATGAGGTCGTTGGCCAGAACCTCAGCCTTTGCCGTTTCCTCTCCGTCGTAAAGAAGTTTGTGGTCGTCGTTTAGGGAGTGCCTCTGGATGCAATCCACCATCTTCCGTACATCAGGATAGAAATCCTTGTAGATGCGGTAGAAAACGGTGTCTGAAATCAGATTCGACTCCGGAACGTCGAAGTCAATCCCCTCCGCTCTGCAAATCTTGACGAGTCTCCGGCAAATGACCTTCGGGTCGCTCGGGGGGACGATGTTGATGCATTCCATTCTGGACTTGATTGCCGCGTCCATCTTGGAAATGTCGTTCACGGTCATAATGAATCTGACCGTATCGGAGGATTCCTCGATGAGGTTCTTGAGAATCTGCTGTGCCGAGGAACCGTTTCCGCCCGCCGAGGAAAGGCCGTCCGCTTCCTCGAAAATCACCAACTTCTTCGCTCCGTCCAGCGACGCGGTGTTGCAGAAAGTGGCGACCTTCTCGCGAATCGTATCGACCCCGTTCTCGTCGGAAGCGTTCAGTTCAAGGGTCTCCCAATCGAGTTCTCTGGCCACGACTCTGGCCAACGTGGTCTTTCCGCCACCGGGCTTTCCGTAGAGCAGAAGATTCGGGATGTTCTTCTGCTCAATCAACTTCGAGAAGTATGCTTCCGTCTGCGGTTGCAGAATCATGTCCTCCAATTTCTGCGGGCGGTACTTCTCAACGAAAAGGTCTTGGTAGTTCATGGTAGTAAGTATACCCTTTTTTCGACCGTTTGTCAACTAGATTAATGCCTCTTCGGAGTCGTATTTTGTCAACTCGCAGAACCATCGCGCAAGGTAGACTTCAAACACCACCTTCTTTGCCGCCTCGGTGCGCCCTTCCAGTTGCTTTCTGAACTTCGCCGCGTCCCTAGCGGGAATGTACTGCTTTTTTCGAATCGGCGCGCTCTTCGGAAGGGAAAATCCGTTGCTTTCGCAAATGAGAGCGAATTCCTCGAAGTTGATTGCACCCTTCAAAAACTGCCTAGCGGTGGATTTGAACCACACGGCGATACCAACCCCTGCGAACGGAATCGCAAAGATTAAAACTGGCATAAGCGCGTCGATGATTGAGGGAGTGTTTTCCATTTTCCTTCTCCTAGAATGTCCAGCCGAGTTCGACGGACATGAACTGCGTGTTCTTGAGTTGCGTGTCGTATTCCTTGGAACGGTACACCCAAACTATGCGGCCATCGAAATCAAAGATGTCGAATCCGAATCCGAATCGGCCCTCCCAGACATCCCATTTGGAGTCAACCGACATGGATTTCCTGTGGTAATTCCCATCCAGAAACGCATTCCATGCGTATGCCCTGAACTCGCCGCTTACGATTCCATAGAGGGACCAAGGCTTCTCGCGAACAGCCGCCACGAAAAAGATGTCGTCGTCGTTTCCTCTGTATGGGTTGTAGCCAAAGCGAAGTTCCGCTCCAAGCATTCCATAATCCTGAGCAAGTCCTGCTGAACCGCCACCCTTGGCAATAAGAGTCGTGTTCCATCCATGTTCCTCTCCGAACAGCAGGAACGCCTCGCGATGCAGATAGTTGACCTGAAAAACGAATTCGTCCTTCAACTGGTAGTCCCATCCCATCGGTTCAACGTCGCCAATCCACTTGTGAATGAGTTTCTGGGTCTGCTCCGCATAGGTGTGGGGGCCGATTAGTCCCAACTGCAATCCGAGGTAATCAGAAGAACTCTTTCTCTGGAAGGTGTATCCTACCTCTCCGACGAGGTATCCTGCATACGGATGCTGGTCTGGAAGAGGATAGTCCGCCTTCTTGTTGTTCGGCGTATACATGTTCTGCTGAATCGCATACGTCCAAGGTCCGTATTCGTAGGCCAAACGAGTACCGTGGGTGTAATCGCAATCCTTGTGGAACCAGAAATCGTTTTCGGCCTGAATGGAGAAGCGGCTGTTGTGGGGCTTTTCGACTTCCGCAAAGACCAAATCCCCTCCGTCCATCCACAACGGAACAAGAAACTTGTCCGTCTTTTTGACGGTAACTGTTACGGTAGGAATGTTTGTTGCGTCATAGATGCGGGCCTCGTCCTCGATTTGCTCGATGAGGTCGTCCACATACTGAATGTCTGACGGTGTTGGATTCGTATAGACGTACTTTCCGAACGCAATTGATGCGCAGAGCGCGATGACGAGTGTTAGTAGTTTATTCATGGTTGTATTTACCTCACAATGATTGTTTTTATGCCGAGCCTTTCAATGGCGTCTTTCATTCGCTGATAGTTCGAACCGCATCCAGCCATTCCGCAATGCAGTAGGATTTGACGAATGGAATCGAATTGCTTTGAAAGTTCTAAAAGTTCTTCATCTGTTGGAAATTTCTTGCTACCTCTTTTGTTTCTTCCTCGGTAGGTTTTTGTTTGCGCGTGGCAGTTTGGGCAAAGAACGGTTAAATTCGAATACTCATTGTTGTGATGATTTCCATCTTTATGTTCGACTTCCAACGAAATTGGCTTTCCCAACCATTCTTTTAGCCCACAAGACTGACAGGTAAAATCATAATCATAAAGAAGCCGTTCTCTTAACCTTTCATACTTGAGAGTTGAAACATCCGCCGATAAAAGACGCTCCAATGCCTCCCTTTTTCTTTTCTCGGAACGCTTTCTTACCGCTGTCGCTCCTGCTGTCAAAAATGACTCGTGTAGTTTTTTCCATTTTTTTATGTCTTTCATCGTTTTAGTGGTTGGACGGAAGGGACTCGAACCCTCAACCCACGGATTACTTTACCGCATTGCTTTCGCATCGTGGTCTGGACTTTGCCTTCATCCGGTCTGGATGCCCCGTGTCAAGTCTCTACACACAACTCTTTCGAGTTTTGCTCGGCGTTGCCAGATGAAAGGTTTCACCGAATTAGCGGGGTTTTCATTCTGGGATTCCTCCCAGACGCTTCTATTTGTTTCAAAAGTCCGTTGCGCTACCATTGCGCCACCGTCCAATTTTGTGCTTTAACTATACTTATGGTTAAAGCATAAATCGCAAGCGTCATAGGGAAAAAGCCGCTATTGTTAACCCGACGATTGCAAAGAACGCAATTGTGGTCACGGCTTTCCAGAAGATTGCACGTTTTCGACGTGTCTGTAGGTATCTGCGGTCGTAGTAGTCCATCTTTTGTTGCCCGTAGTATATCAAATTGTTGCTTGCTTGTCAACAAAAAAGACCGGGAGTTTTTCACGCCCGGTCTTTTTTCGATGCGAAACGCATTATTCCTTGCTCGGGTCGGACTCCCCGTAGGAGGCGGCGGCGTCGGCTATTTTGTCGATGTCCTCGTCGGACAATGCTGTCGGAGCGGCGGTCTTGTCGCCGATGATTCCAACAACAATTCCTTCCAATTCTTCGAAGGTATCGACATCGCCGATTACGACGCTTCCACCCTTTTCCACGAATTCCTCGATGCTGGCCTTGCTTTCTTCGGTGAAATTTCCTCCCCTGATTTCAATGGATGGCTTTTGTCCCTCTGGAATAGCAGAAGAGTTGACGATTCGAATGTCGAAGTTTCCTGCATCGATTTCGACCTTTGCCTTCTCGGTCCAGCCTTCGAAGGCGACTGCTCTGGAAGCCGCACCGTATTCCACCTTTCCATCGACGGTTCCGGTGAAATCCTTGTCGAACGACACCTTGACTCCATCGTCGTAGGCCCCGTCCTTGCTCATTCCGTACCACACGTCGAACGCAACCTTGCCTTCGGATGCATGTATCTCGGTGCTTCCCTTTACGTTGAACTCTCCGAAGTTGTTGGATGCCGCATACGAAACCTGAGGATTTCTCTCCGCGTTCAACACCATGTTCTCTACCGTCAACTTCGAATAGTTCTGAAGAATGAACTTTACGTCCGGAGACCCGGATTCGATTGTTCCGTTCTTCATCACGACAGTTGAATTCTTGAGCAACTGAAACGCCTGTGTCTTGGTTCCGGTCGAACCAGCCGGGTCCTTTGTAACGACCACCTTGTGCCCGCCAAAATCGAAGACGACATCGCTTCCTTCGGGAACGATGGTTCCGGACATGTCCAGAGCATCTTCAAGAAGGGTCATTTCAATCTTCGTTCCAACAGGATAGTCGGCGATTGCGTCCGTAAACGTGGCGTACTTCTTTTCACCTACGGCTACGATTCCGGTCTCCTCTTCTGCTGGGGTCTCCTCTGCGGGAGTCTCTTCTACGGGAGTCTCTTCTGCGGGAGCCTCCTCGACGGGGGTCTCTTCGACCGGGGTTTCCTCGACAGGAGTCTCAACGACTTCTTCGTCCAAAGGCTTTACTTTGTTTTTCTTTGCCATGTTAAGTTACCTCTTTCTTATATTTAGACTACTTTACGCGAAGAGGAACGACTTCAGCGCCCTCTTTTTCGAAGTACTTGCCGATTTTTTCAACAACCGGTCCGAACTCTATGTTGACACCGTTGAGTTTGGTATCTCCGTTGACTTGGAACTTCGCAACATCGTGCTTCAACTCTTCCGGGAACACGGTATCCTCGGTGTAAACGCCGGGGTCCGCCTCCTGCTTCTTCTCCTCGGAGATTTCAGGGGCTATCTTGCATCCATCGGAGACGGAAATCTGCCCCGGAGCCTTGCCCTTCATGTGACCGAACTGAACAGCCGGATAGGTCTTTTCCTCCGCGTCCTTTCTGTTGCTGGTGATTGTGCCGCCCCAGAGATTCGCGGTAGGAACTCCGCCGGGATAGCCGCGTCCAACCGAAACAACCGCTCCGACGGGAACACCGGCGGTTCCGTCGGTGTAATGCCACTGCGGAGGGGGAATCGGAAGTGTACTATCCGTGAACTCGATTTCGCCGCCATGAATGAACATGGTTCCGCAATGCTGGGCGATTCCAATGTAATTGTCCTTGATTTTTCCGTCGTTGACAGTAAGCGTTCCGGCATGTGGTTGATAAATCGCGCAAGGAGCGCCATCGTATGCCTTTCCTTCGATGACGCCTCCGTTGATTTCGATAACGCATCCTTCTCCGGTTCTGGACGGAAGTCCGTTTCCGGAAACAATGTTGGTATCGGGGCCAATTGCGGAAATCTTACCGCTGTTCATTACGAATTTGGTGTTCTTTCCAAATAGATTGACTCCGTATGCCCAATAAGTCTTGGCGCTTTCGCTGTTTCCGGTGATTTCGACGGTGATGTCATTGAATTCAAGACTCGCTCCATCTGTGATGGGTTGTTCAACTCCATCTATCTTGCCATAAGAGCCAAGTTGAACGATTGCATTGCACGTTGCGGAAACGGTGCTACGGAAAATCTTTCCTTCCTTGGCGGAGGTGCTGTCCTTGAACTTAAGGGTTCCGGCAACTGCGAAAAGGCAGACGAGGGAGGCACTGTCCTGCGTCATCGTTTGGCCGTTGAAATCGATGGTGACATCGGTATCCGCAGGAACGACGATGGTCTTTCCGGCAGGAACCGTGACCGGACCGGTCAGTTTGTAGGTTCCCTCTTCAAGGAACAGATTTCCCTCTTCCGGAAATTCCGGAAAATCCATTTTCGTTGCACGAACCGCCTTACGGCGCTTTCTTGGCGCTACTTCATCGAAGAAGTAGGTGGCCTCTGGGTCGTCTTTGAACTTTGCGGGGGTTGCTTCAAGAGCAACTGCCGAAGATGTTTTCTTGTTAGCCATTATTGGTGCCTCTTCCTTTATTTAGAGACTTCCCGTTGTGGCTCTAAATATCATAGAGAGATAACAATGAGTAGACCGACATCATTAGATAGACCTGTTATCGTGGAGAACGAATTTTTCACGGACAGCAAGGACGCACAGGCGGTTTTGGTGGCCAAGTGCAACTCCAAAAACGTAGGTATTCCGTTGGTTTCTGCGGCAAACGCCGATTATCTCGAACTTATCGGCGCAACCCCCACGTTCAATCTAAAAGGCTCCACCCTGTATACGATGGACACGGATGGCGTCGCTCCGTACAAGGTTGGAGACGAGGCGCTCGGAGTGGCCTTTGAGGTAGAAGGAAATAGACTTGCCATCCCCCTTTACACGGTTCCCAAGAATGACTCGGACGTGGCCACGGTCACATTTGACGAGCCTACTCTTGTCGGGGAAATGGACGTTTTCTCCCCAAGCGGAAAGGAAACCGTACAAAACTCCCTCCTGATTTCCGTAGACAACATCAATTTCGGGCTTCCCCTCTTTACCTATAATAAGGTATTGGACAACAAGACCGGAAAGTTCAAAGACAAATTCCCCGACGACATCACGGAAACGAGCGGGGTAGCCCCGTCCGCAATGGATGAGACCTATGCCCCCTACAGGCCAACCACAATTGTCGGAACAGGCAAGCCGACCATCGATTTCGAGGGAAATTACGGTTCCACCTATGTCAACTCCAAGATTATGGCCTATTCCGACCTCATCGACCGCGTAAAGCGGGCGTTTGGTTGGCCGACAATCGAAGTTGACCTCTGCGACGAGAATATCGCCGAATTTATCGACCAAGCCATCGAGGTTTACACCAAGTACGCGGGGTACACGGAGGAGTTCTTGGTATTCGACAGCAAGTGGTACAAGCCGGGTGTCGGAATCCGAATGGACAAACTGTTCGCCATGACCCCGGAAATGCGTCGCAAGAACATCGAAAAAGCGGAACAGGACTGGGATTACGACCTTAAGAACTATCGCAAAATTATCGACGTGTTCTCCGTGACACCCGGTGAGCAATGCGGGGCAAATTCGCTCTTTACGTTCGAATACACACTGGCCCAGCAGACCTATTTCGGCTTCATGGGCGGTTCGATGTCCGGTTTCGACCTTGTGACGTGGAATGCGGTGAAATTCTGGCTTGACTGCCGCGAGAAGGTGCTTGGTCTTATCCCTTCGTTCCGTTTCGAGCCGCAAAACCAGTACCTCAGAATCTATCCGGAACCGCAAGCCTATTCCAGATACTTCGGAATCGTGTCTTGCTATGTGACGAAGCCAATCAAGGAATTGATTGTTGAGCCGTTTATCTACGAATATGTGGTCGCCCTCTGCTCAATCGCCGTAGGAAGAATCCGTAGCAAGTACCAGTTCCAGTTGCTCGGCGGCGCTACGATAACCGGCGACCAGTTGTTGCAGACCGGCTTGGATAAGAAGAAGGAACTCGACGAAATGCTGTGGAAGGGACAAGGATGGGTCGAGGGCCAGCCAATGCCGTTTATGATGTAGGAGGACGAAATGGCGCGTTGCACGGCAAATAAACTCCGATTCCTGAACAGGAACACGAACAAGACCTACTCGTCCCAGATAAACAAGTGGGTTGAGGAGATTATCGCCATGTACGGGACTCGCGTGGACTATTATGTATATGAATACGACAAGTCGCGCCACGATTATCTCTATGGAGAGGACAATCCGGCCAAGTTTTCGGAGCCGATTCCAATGACAATGTACTGCAAGGTTAATTCCGATGCGCTTACATTGTCGAAATACGGCCTTCAGACACAGGCCGAAATGGAAGCCTACATCACCATTTCCGGATTTGCCGCCGCAATGGGCAATCCGTATGCCTATCCGAAGGCCGGAGACCTCATCAGGATGACCGAGGCCGGTATGGACAGACCGGGCGGAGGCGGCTACCCTATGATGGAAGAAACATCCGGCGAGGATGGAATCCTGATTTGTTCGGCAACGTCGGGAACCGACACTTGCGATACCTCGGCCAACTCCTACGAGGAGGTGGACATTTCCCCCAGCGCCCTGAACATGGACAACTGGCTCCGTGGACCGAACATCTACGAAATCACGGAGGCCAGAGACGACGATTTTGCCAATGGACTGAACCCGATGATGGTACACAACGTGTGGAAACTCAAGGCCATCAGGTTCGATAACTCCTACCAGCCGAATGCACCGAAGGAAGCGGGACAGAACATGGTCAACGATTCCATCATCTACGGCAAACTACCCGGCGGAACCGACCCCCAGACCCCACAAAAAACCTACATAGGAACCAGCGACAAGGAAGCCACGAACAAATACTGGCAATACAACACTGGACTCGATAAGGTGTACGGAGGGTATGGGGGCATCGGTTCCATTGATGGAAACAAGGAAGGCGTGTCGGCCACCGATGTAACGTACAATCCCACGAAAGACCCATATTCTTCTGATTACGAGGAGACTTTCGACGGATTGCCGTTCTTGGATACCGTTTCGGCGGTTCCCCATCTGGCCGAGGCCGTGCATGAGGATTTGACAACGGAGAACGGCGGACTAACTACTGGCGGAAAGCCCACACATTTTGACATAAAGGTGCGGAGGCGTTTCAGGTGAAGGTGTTGAGATTGCTGGATTGGGATACAAGGGACGTTCTCGCCGAAGAAGAACGCGAACCCATCGTTCCCTTTCCGCTTGAGTTCGACTGGGAACAGGTTTTCAAGAAGGTGGAGCCGAAGGACGGCTTCGAATGGAATCTTCTTTACGACTCCTGCGATGGTCCGGAAGACGAACCAATCAAGGAAGGCGGCAACGAGGTCTACATCGGATACGTCAAGGCGGTCGATTTGCGCGAGTATTGGACACAGCACGACGATTCGGGTAGGCATAAGGACGGCATAAGGGAATTGAAAGACGGGGAGGGGAGAATAACGGGATGGAAAATCTACGACCCCGACGGCGAGGCGCGAAGAAAACAGGCCCAAGAATACGCAGACGCCTTGGCCAACTCCCCGTTTTTCTACTTCATCAAGGACACCGGTTCCTGCCAAAAGCCAACTCAGGAGAGGGTTTATCGCATATTTGTAGACCCAAAAGACCCTACGAAAATTTCATCCGACTATTGGGGAAATCTGGGGTCTACGCCGGATACGATTTATTCTTCGATTTATCTTGTCGATGTGACCGACAAGGACCATATCGCAAAACTTACGATTGAAAACGGAAAGATTACGATAAAGGAACAGCCTTTCTATCTTTCCACGGAAGACTTTTCCACTGCATTCGAATCGTTGCTCATATCTCCTCTGGACGCATCGGACGCGGACAGCGAGGATTTGGCCACCACGAACAACAACTTGCTGGATGCGTTTAAGCAAATATATGACATTTCCGAGGTTCAGGCACTCCGCCATACCCGTCCGTCCCAGCGCAAATACATCACTTTGGACAATATAAAGACGGAATTCAAGAACGTAATCGGCAAAAAATTGGACCCCGAGAACTTCACCTTTGGAGAATTGAGCGAAGTTTACATGAATATTGTTCGGGACCTAGCGAACACGGTAAACAACACCGCATATTCGAACCCGAATACCAGCGGACTGCCCTATGTATCCGCAATGGACTTCAAGGCGGTTTTCAAGGCGATAGTAGACGATAAAATCAATTTAAAGGACTTTACTCTGGCGGAAGTCTGCCAGCAATTAAACGGAATTCTCGATTCCCTAAATAAACTAATAGAAGGGCATACACAAAATGGCTAATCTTACTGACACTACGATATTTCGTTCGCTAAACAGCGAAACACCGATGTACAACGCCGACAACGTTGATACGCTAATCAATGGACTTTCTACGACGTATGCGAAGAAGGCAGACGTTTACACGAAGACCGAGGTTGACGGCAAAATTGCAGATGCGTCATCCAAAGTCTATCGTTTCAAGGGCTCCGTAGCGACATATCAGGACCTCCCGACAACCGGCCTTACGGTCGGAGACGTTTACAATGTCGAGGATTCCGGAAAGAACTACGCATGGACGGGGAGCGGAAGCGAGAAGGTCGGCGACGGATGGGATGACATCGGAGGAGTGGTTGACCTCTCCGTATACTACACAAAGACGGAGACCGACACCCTTCTCGGCGGCAAGGTTGACAAGGAAGTCGGAAAGGGGCTCTCCACCAATGACTACACCACGGCGGAAAAGACCAAATTGGCCAACATCGCCGAGGGCGCTCAGGTCAACGTTATCGAATCCGTGAAGGTCAAGGGCTCCGACGGAACGACATCTGCCCTTCCTGTAACCTCCAAGTCCGTGACGGTTGACCTTTCCGGTCTCGTCGCCAAGGAAGCCGGAAAAGGTCTCTCCACCAACGACTACACCACGGCGGAAAAGGATAAGTTGTCCAATGTTGCCGACGGCGCTCAGGTCAACGTGATTGAATCCGTAAAAGTAAATGGAACGGCTCTTCCCATAAACAGCAAGTCCGTGAACATCGACCTGTCCACTCCTCTTGCGAACAAGGTTGACAAGGTTGAAGGAAAGGGGCTCTCCACCAACGACTACACCACGACGGAAAAGACCAAGTTGTCCGGAATCGAGGAAGGAGCCGAGGTAAACCAAAACGCATTCTCCGGCATAAAGGTCGGAGCAACCACGGTTTCTGCGGCTTCGAAGACCGATACGGTGGAACTCAAGGCGGGCAGTAACGTCACGCTTTCCGCAAGCGGAAAGGTCATCACCATCAACGCCGCCGCGACGGATATTTCCGGCAAGGCGAACAAGGCGGCGTTCGCGTCTCTTGCAGACCTTGAGAGTTGGCCGACATCGAATTATAACCTCGAAACGCTGGTGACGAAGTACAATGCGCTGATTGAGGTTCTGAAGGCAATTGCCTCCGCAGTTTAACCGCGATTTTGCGGTCGGACCGAAACCCCCGCCCCAGTAAAAAGGGACGGGGGTTTTCTTCTAAATAGAATTGAGGATTTCAAATGATTAGACGTGGATTACAGCAAAGAGCGGCAAATGACAGCAATGAATTCAAAAAGGTTAATTCGGAAAGGTCGATTGCATTTGATTCCGATGTCGTGCATTTGTCCGGAAACGAAACGGTTTCCGGATACAAGACCTTTGCCAATGACATATATGTCGGGGATGCGAGCCTCAACAACGTAAGAATCACGCAAACCGACATCCGCAAGATGACCGATGGGTCGGTCAAGACCTATTCTTTCCCTGACAAGTCCGGGTATTTCTCGCTGGAAGGGCACAAGCACGAATCAATAGAAAATCTGCAAAGCGGAACCAAGATATATTCCGTCGGCAAGGATGGCAAAATAGACAGTTACGGGAATTCTCTGGAATTTGATTCGACCAATCAAGCCACCGGCCAGACTTTTCGCGCCACGATGTCGTTCGGTAAAGCATTTAATGAAATATACGAGTCTCAGGACGGAAGCACGATGTCCGTAAAATTGCGGCTGTATATGAAAGAGTATCCATACTTCCCTCTATGCGAAGAACTGAACACGGTCGCTACAAAGAATGGAAACAATTGGTTTCTGGCAGACCAGCCTGTTTTCAGCGACAGTTCTTGGGGACAATACGCGGACTATTTTAGGACGAGCCCTTTTTATTTTAACTTTGAAATTCCGTTTACTGGAAATTTTTATTTTGGAGAATACTGGGGTCCGGCCTCGTATTCCGATACGGATGCAAGAAGCGGAGTCATCACCAAAACAATTGCAACCGAATCGGACATTGACTCGCTTTCGGGTAGCATATCAAAAAACTATCTGACCAAAAACGGCGACCAAGTAATCAGCAACAAGTATCTTAACGGGCCGTTCATATTCAGTCCGGTTCAAATAAGCGACTCTGAACGTGTGATGAACACATCGTTGGCGAAAGACGATATGTTCGACATAACATATAAGTTCCCATCGGTAAAGAGCGACGGCTCGGATGAGGCGGAGTGGGCCCAAAAGAGTGGAAATTCCTATACGCTGGAAACAAAGGAAGACGCATCCGCGACGTATGTTTTGCGCAACAACGGAATCACAAACTTTTGGAACAACGCATCCGCTTCCGAGGGTGTTCAAATCGGCGTGTCGAAACTGGCCGTCGCGAACCCGGACTTCCTGACTCCGATAGACTGGAAGGCTGGAATGCCGACATTTCGAAACCCGAGCGGCGGATATTATTTTCTTCCGAATCTGAAATCCAACGGTTCGCAAGAACTTTTTTCGTTGCCATATTCCTCGAACGGAACAAAATCATACGGCATAATAGCCGGAAGTAGCCAATTTCCGCAGATTTCCGGGGATTCCCAAGTATCGGACAAGGATAATCTAATATACGCCCTTCAAAACTTCGGAAGGGGCAACAGCGTCATTGTGTCCCCGGACCTAATCAACTCTCCGGGAATGCCGTTTGTCGGAACGATGAATAGCGCCGGGACGGGTCAGGTGTGGTACTATCTCCCGCAACTAAACGAACGGCACGAGTCCGAGCAGAACATTCTGGCTACGCTTGGAGACATCGCTTCGGAAACTAGCGGATATGTGCCATACACAGATTCCCACGGAATCGTGGCTGGTGCCGATGGACATGCGGACGCCGCAGGAGAGTATTCGATTGCGGTAGGAAGCGCCGCGCATGCAGACGGAGAGTGTTCTGTCGCGCTTGGAAAATCCGCATCCGCCCTTGGATTAAACTCCGTTGCAATCGGCGGAACTTCGTATGCGGAAAAAACGGGAAGCATAGCGCTTTGCGGAGGAAAGGCATACGGAGCCCAAAGTTTTGCACTCGGTCCGACTTCGACCGCCAGCGGAAACTTTTCGATGGTTTTTGGCCGTGGAAACCACGCAAATAATACATACGCAATTGCGTTTGGCGGACTTAACAATCAATCGGACGCAATGTATTCCATAACTATGGGGTATAGGTCCCATGCATACAACGATGACGAGAATTCGTTCACATGGAACGGAACCAAGGCGCTCGGCATACAAAACGAATACGCGGCGAATGGTGGCGGAACCTTCAACATCAACCCAAGCGCAGGTACGAGCGGATTCTACATCGGAACGAAGAACTTGGCAACCATACTCCGGGAACAGGACGGTTTCGTTCCAACTTCCGGGGGAATAGTAACTAATAGTTTCAAACTAATCAACAGCGACGGATACAATCTTCTAAGCGGAGTTAACGGGGGTGGCCTTGCCATTGGGTTGGGTTCCGTGGCAACAGAGGGAGGAAACGCGGCGGTCGGTATGGGCACCACGGCGATGGGCTACGACAATACCGCGATTGGATGGAATGCCGGTGTAGGAAAATTGAACGAAAATCCCGGTCCAGACGGAGGAGCGGAGGAACTGGCCATTGGTGCTAATTCACGCGCAATGGGCGGAATGTGGTGTGTTCAGATTGGCGCTGGTTTAAACGAAGAACCGTATTCCTTGAAGGTGTTCGACAATCCGATTCTAAAGTCCAAAAGCGGTTCTAACTATAACGATTTTGAAGTCGTCTGTCCGGTGTCTGGATATTTGCCTTTGACCGGCGGAGACATGTCCGGCGTCGTCAACGACGAAATAGACTGGCCGTACATAAGCGCCACCAACATATTGCTGGAAGACGAGGCGGACGGAACCTCCAACAAGGTGATGGTAAATGTCTCCCTTGATACGACGAGTTCCGATTTGATAATTGCATATAAAACAAAGGAGTATCCATCCCCAATCGCCATAAACACGGAAATCGTGGCAGTAACCGGAAATCCGTCGGAATTTCCGATGGATATAACCAAATTGAGCGGAGAGAAGTCGCTGGTATGGACAACGGGGGCCGAATGTTATAGGTATATTGATGGAAACGATACGCTCGAAATATGGTTGAGGAATGACGGAAACTTCGATTTTTATTTTTCAACCAGCGACGAAGAGCATTACTACGGAACGGAAAACATAACCCCTACCGAGACCACAAAGAAGGTATCTTCTCGATTCATCACCGAAATGGAGGTTGACCGCAAACTAAAGGCCAACGCATCGTTCGACCTGTGGAGGAAGGGAAACACCATCTATGCGGGTACTGGCTCCGACCATTTGAGCGCCGGTACGAACAACAGCGTGTTCATAGGAAGCAACCAAACGATTACGGACGGAAAAGGAAATTCCGTAGTAATAGGTTCGAACGCCAAATCGAACGGAGACTCCAACACCATAATTGGATATGGAGCGTATGCCACCGGAACAGGAACCGGAAATGTGCTGATTGGCTATAACGCCAGAAATACAACCAATCAAGGAAATGCGGTATCCATTGGATATGGCGCGGTTTCTCAGTATTATGGAATAGCGATAGGCCATAGCGCAGATGCAAACAAGGAGAATGCCGTATCTATAGGATGGAAGACGAATTGCAGAACGGCAAAGGACATCGCAATCGGAAGAGAGGCGCAGACTTCCGGAGGAGACGGAAACTTTTCGAATATTGCAATAGGCGCTTGGTCGAAAGCCTTTTCTACGGGAGGCAGTACTGCCATTGCTATCGGCGGGGGGACGGTATCCGGAAATTTGTCGATTGCGCTCGGCGGAAGCGTATACGCAGACGACGCCATACAGTTGGGAAATGGAAGCAACACAACCCCACACACATTACAGTATAGAGACAAAACGATAGCGGATACCGCCGGAAGACTATATTATGGCGAGGAAGATATTGATTCGCTGTATGTGTCAAAGAAAAACGATACAATCATATCTGCGAACTTGAACGCCACTCTCGAACACCAAATGGGGGTTGGTGACATCGGCAACGACGAACCGTTCGCCCTTATGTACGCAGACGACCAAGACGGATATTTGTATGCCGGAAAAAGCATGCAGGAATATACTTGGCTGAACACCGGAAAGATTTGCAGTACTACCGACGCAGAGGCTACGACCACCGAACTGCTAATTCCTCCTCCATCCGGCTCCGGAACGATAGCAACGCAGGAGTGGACGAAGAAGGCCACGAACATACTGCCAATCGCATCGTTTGCGAATTATCCAAGCACGATTGCGATAAGCGCCGACAAGTATGCATATAGAATCAGCGACACGGGGGCGACCGGGGCGTTTCCATCCCTGACTCCGCCGTCCGGTCTCAGCGATTGCTATCTGAAGTTCGAGATAGAATGGACAACCAGCGCCACACTTCTGTCCTACCCACAGTCCGGAACGACGGTTCCTGCAATGGAATGGATTACTCCGCCTCCGCCGCCGGAGGACGGGAACACCCACACATTCTACATCGCCGGAAGGTACGACTATACAAGGGGAATGTTCATAATGAACTGCTGGCGGGATGTGACGGTCGGAGGATAAAGTAAGGAATTTCCGCGATGCAAAACGAACAACCGCCATCCAACATGCTTCCGACGGACTATATTCCGCTCGGTTCGGTTTTGAATTTGATAATCGAAACCACATACGAGGTGCTTCATTACAAAATGAACGAAACCGGAACGGCCTACTATGAGCCGGAAGTGGAGGTTGTGGATGGAATAGCGGGGGAGACGACGACCGCCTCGGCAAAGCCTTATACCGGATTTACCCCAGAATCCTTCGAACAGGTAGAAATAAAGGCCGACGGCTCGTCGTTTGTGGAGATTTATTACACGAGAAACCAGTATACCTTGGAGTTCGACGCCAACGGGGGAACCGGAGGAACCACGAAGCAAGAATACTATGACGCTCCCATAACGGCCCCGACGGTGACAAGAAGCGGATACCAGTTCAACGCTTGGTCTCCGGCTGTTCCCGCGAAGATGCCAGCGCAGGACCTTACCTGCACGGCCACTTGGAAAAAGATACCAACCGCCAAAATCGTGTATTCCGGGGCAAACAGACAAGCCACCAGTTCCACCAGTTACACGCAGACATTGACAGGAACCGCAGGGACCACAACCGTAACTGGGACAATCAACAACACATACTTCAGAAGCCTTTACGGCATAGCCGCATTCAAAGGGTGGACAACGACCAAATCCACCTCATCCAGCGTGGCGGTTACGCACAACGGAGGGGCAAGCGTCACATTGAACGACGGGGCTACGCTCACGCTTTATCCGGTCTATACGCCAACGGACAAGACGATAAACTACGGGCAGACCACGGATGCAAAAATAACCACGACCGCTGGCGGAAGCAACGCCACCGCAAACAAGACATATACTGTAACCATGTCGTCCTATGCAAGCGGATACAAGGCCGGAGACCCGTATCAATTGACGGTTTATGGATATTTGGACAACCACAATTCGACTACAAGCCATGTGTATTATTCGAAGGACAGCACCACGGTAAACACTTCGTTGGCTACAAAGACCGGTACAGGAACCGCCAGCGGAACAAAAGCCGTGTCCGGCACAACCGCCGCACCCGTAATTAGGTTCCGTATAACGCTTGCCGCCGGTAGTGGCGCTAGGACTTCCTATTACAAGTGCTACATATCGAAAATAACGATTTGGTAAAAAAGGATGGACGCAATGTACGCAAAATACATAAACGAAACGACGATAAACACCGAAATTCCGAAGATTGCCACCGTGGATGGAGTGATGTATTCCGGAGACCTGACCAAGAGGCCGGACATACTGAATGCGCTTGGGTTCTATCTTGTGGTTGAAAAGCGGGAGGAGCCTCTTCCGGATGGTTATTATTATGGGAATCCGACCTACACCAAAAATGACGAGGACAAGACCATTACCGCATTCTACCGTGCGATTCCTTCCGGACCCGCGCCGGTTACGGCATACTCGAAGGTCAAGATTCTTTTGGCGGCGGAATCCAAGGGATTCGTCGATGCGCTGATTTCGTTCATTGAATCCAACAAGACAATCGAATACATCTGGAACGCATCGAACATCATAGAGAACAACGAATTGTTTAAACAATATCTTCCTCTCGTTTCGCAATCGCTTGGAAAAACGGAATCTGAAGTGCTTTCGTTCTTGGACGAATACTGCGTTGCCGATTGATTTTCTTACCTAAATACTAGTATGAAGCACATATTTAAGCAACTTTGGAAATTCATAAAATCCCTGTTTTCCTCGAAAAAGCAGGAATCCGACGAATCCGATACGACCAAGTTCTCGGTCAAGAACTGCTATGGAGGATTCCGTTTCGAAAATGCCGTAGAAGACCCGGCGGCGCAGATTCAAAACCTGACCGTCACCAAGAACGGGATGAAATACGGATGGAAGTCCGGCTCATCGTTGAAGGGATGGGGACTTTCCGACACACAGGCGAACGCCTTGGCAGTTTTCGCCGTAAAGGGCTCCGATGGAATCTATCGCGGCGGAAAGTTCGACTGGATTTCCAAGTCCAGAATCACCCGTTCGTTCGAAAACATCCGTTCCGGATACCACGGCTGGCCGAAGGATGCGATAGAAACAGCAAAGGGGTATGCGTTCTGCATCGTTTCCGAGAACGGCAAGAGGCGCACGAACTGGATTTTCTCGGATAAAACAGCAAAAGGCGTGGCATTCCGTTGTGGCAAGCCTTTGACGAGCAAATACGACAAGGAGTAATAAAATGTTCAAAAAGATACTGGCATTCATCAAGAAACTGTTCGGCATTCAGGCCATTAAAAAGTGGGATGATTGCAAGAAGTCGTCCAACTGGACCGGAAGAAACGCGGCAAAGCGCATTATGAACATCCTTTCGCCCAATATGAGCGACGCGGCGTTCAACGAGCGTTTCAACTGGGCTAAGTCTCGCGGTGTTGACCACTTCAACGTGTTCATAACGAATCAGGCGGACGGAGAGGCGGCGGGGTATTCCATCTATGGACCGAAATTTGCCCAGTCCAACGGACCGGACAAGAACTTCTGCAAGGTGATGGAGAAGCGCATCGACAAAATGATTGACAAGGGCTTTGGAGTCGTCCTCTGGATGACCGCAGACGACACCTCTTGGAACAAGACGATGAACTTCGACAAACTCTGCTCCGACGTAAAGAAACTCGGCTGGTTCGACAAGGCGTCCGCCGTGGTTGTCGGTTTGGAATGCGACGAATACTGGAATGCCTCCCAAGTCAACAACTACTGCAAGATTCTCAAGAAGTATTCCGGCAAGAAGGTCGGCGTCCACCAGACATCCGGTCGCATCGACTACATGAAGTTTGGCGATTTGGCCTATCTTCAGGTCGCCCCCGGAACCTCACAGGCGAAGATTCAGTCGTTCGTGAAGAACGCCAAGGCGGCTACCGGAAAACCGGTCTGCATGTTCGAAATGGAAAGGTCCGAAGACCGCAACAGGAGCCAAGCGGCGCTCAATGCCGGTGCTTGGTCTGTCGGAAACTGGTAAGTATAGCAGGAGGAAACGCAAAATGGCACTCGTAAAAGTAGAAGAAAAGGACGCAAATGGCGAAACCGTGTCTGAAAGGTATATCAATCCGGCGCAAGTCGCCACGATTACCGTCGAGAAGGACGCAAAGAACGCCGCAGTCGTGATGTCCAACGGAGATTGCATAATCGTGCCGAAGGAAATCGTCGGCAGGATTCAATAGCCAACGGATAAAAATCAGGAAGCCCCGGCCTTTCGGTCGGGGCTTTCTTTTGTCAACCAAGCGAAATCCTTTCTAGAGGACCTCCGGGTCGTCGTTGTTGGGGTCTGCCCAGATGCGCGCCTCGAACGGGGAAAGCGCAATCTCGGAGACCGCAGACGCCTTCTCGTAGAACCGCATGCCGTCGTCGTACTGGCGGGCGTTCATGCAGTTCAACTTGTAAACGGCGTCGTAAACCGTCTCGGAGCCGATACGACCGAGAATCTTGGTCGTTCCGTCCTCCTTGTTGAGTTCGCGGAGGAACTCCGCGTTCCGCTTGGCAATCTCGCGAGCCTTGGCCTTGACGAAGCCATCCTTCTTGGAGCAGATGGAGGTTCCGCGCCACATCTTTCCGTCTTCATCACGGATGATGCAAACACAGGCGATGGGGTGGTTGCCGGAACCACGCTCCTCGCGGGCGTAATAGAATCGAACGTTGTTGATGTCCATTGTGTGTGTCCTTTGTAGTAGTCTTGTTTGGTTGACTGGATATAGTATAGCAAATCGGAATCGGTTTGTCAACAAAAAAGAGAGGGCCGGTTTCCCGACCCTCCCGACAGCACCGGACTCCCCCAAGCGGGTGCCGTCTAAACTATTTAGCGCCTGAACCACCCGCGAACCCAGTTGAACGCCTCCGACAGAAGCACGAACGGAATTATCAGAACGAATCCGCAAATCATCAGAACCATGTAAAAGGAGAAAAACGCCACGATTCCGACGAGATAGACGATGGACAGGATGAAGTTGCAAAGGATGGCAAACGGCTGGGCAAGCCAATGCATCCTGTATACGTCCGTAAAATACGGCAATTTGACTTCGACCGGATTTTCTTGCATTGTTACTCCTTATTTGCTCTGATGCTTGTCTCGAACCGGAACTTCATTTCCCGGCAGAATTGCTCCCATTCCTCGTTTTCAATCTGGTGGCCGAAGCAAAGAATCTTCGACTGCGCCGGTGCCAGACAAAAGACCTTTTTGTCGGCATCCTTGAAAAAGGCCGGATGGCTGGACATGTTCTTCATGTATACATAATCCGAGTAGTGGAAAATGGTGGAGTACGGATTCTTGTCGTAATCCTGAATCCCGTTCCTGTTCACGATGTGAACCATGACGAATGGATTGTCTTTGGTGTTTCCGGTAATCAAATAATCGTTCATGCTCTCTGAACGATAGTCGTCTTTCGCAGTATCGTCGTCGGCATATTCAAAGTCAATGGCGGTGTCAAGGCAATGCTTGACGAACTGGTCGAGGGTTTCGACCTTCCAAAAGAATTCGCCGCCGAATTTGATTCCATTGGCCATATCCGGCCCCATGTCTCCGTTGTATTCCTCGGAAACAATCATCCGCATTGCAGTCTCGCTTGCCGGATTCGTGTCCGTGATGAACACGAACGTTCCTCTTGTCATGTTAGTTGGCCTCCATGTTATCAAAATCGTATTTCTTGTCGTTGATTCCTTCGGCCACCATCTTGAGGTGCTTCTGGAACATTTCCTTGTAGCGAATGAAGCGGGACCACTCATACTGAACGAGTCGAACTTGCGCGTTCAACCGCTCGTTAAGAAGTTCACGAACCCTTTCGCTGGTCTCGACCTTCAGTTTCTCGTCGATTTCCTCGCGAAGGGTCTTCAGCACATGCTTGTTCTTGAGAAACGTCTGGTAGGCGGTGTCCATTTCAAACGCATCGGAGGAAAGGCTGATGGCGATTCTGGAAATCTGCTTGATGGTGAGGGGGTCGTCCATTACTTGTCGTGCCTTTTGATGAATTCAAGAAAGCGGTCGGAGATTTCGCGGACAACTTTATCCATTTCGGAATCGTCGTAAACCCGATAGTTGGAGTTGGTTTCCTGCCAGCGGGTCTTCATCGCCTTGATAATGTTCTCCGGAACATTGTGAACGCTTTCGTGTTCCGTGTAAAGGTCGATGATGTAGTAAAGCCGACCGAACTCGCGTGCGATGTTGCGATAGGGACGAATTTCCTTCTCCGTGGCAAAGGTGTTTGCAACGATGCAGGGGGCGCAATACCAGTACCGACAGAACCGGTAGACCTCCCCGATGTTCCAGTTGTGGGCGGTTTCGGTGAGATTGCGGTCGAACTTGTAGTCCCCGGTGATAGGGTCAACGAAGAAGTTGTCCGTCTCGAAGATTCCGGGGGTGAAGTTGCACCGACCGCGAATCGAATCGCGGAGTCTCTTGGCAAACGTGGACTTACCGGCACCGGGAATGCCGCGAACGAGGTAGATGGGGGGATTTCGTACCATTCTTGGGGGTTCCTTTCTTGGCATAGTATACCGACTAGGCCAGAAAATGTCAACGAAAATGTTTAGTCCGAGCAGTCAACGATGCAAAACCATTTTTTCTCGTCAGAAACTATTAGATAAAGGTTTCCGCTTGCAGAAATGTTTACTTCCCTCGTCAACCCGTTCTTCGTGTCCCAATGGAACTGGTCGATTCTTTCCTTCGGCCAAGTTCCTCTGGCGTTCAGGTAGCCCCAATTCTGGTATCCGTTCTGTACCAGTTCTCCGATTGGGTTGGTTTCGGGGGTCGGTCTCGACCCCCTACGCCTCCATTCGGATGCTCCAAAGTGGGTACTCATGGTTGTTACACGTCGTCCCACTTCGGAAGTTTGGCATCCTTCTCGGAAAGAATCGCCTCGTTCTCCTTTGTCACCCAATCCGCAGGAACAGACTTCCAGAAGAATCCTCCCTCGTCGTTCGGAAGATAAGGCTTGGACACCATGTAGAGAATCATGGCTCCCTTCTCTCCGACGACCTCGAATCCGTGCCCGAATCCCTCCGGGATGAACAACTGCTCGCCGGAGCCGCCCTCAAGTTCGAATTCGAAAACGTCTCCATGCGAAGGGGAGCCGTTGCGAAGGTCGATGCAAACGTCGTGAATCTTGCCGGTGAGACAGGAAATCAACTTGGCTTGCGGATGCTCCATCTGCCAATGGATTCCACGAACCGTCTTCGGCTTCGAAATCGAAATGTTGCACTGGATGGTGCCCTCCAACGCACGAAGCGGGATGAACGCGCCACGGTCGTCCTTAAAGCACTTGCCCTTTCCGATGATGAAAGGCGGAATGAACTTGTCACTGAATGCTTCCATTCTTTATTTTCTCCTTGATGTAGTATTCCAACGATTCGTCCCATCTGTACGGGATGAAGTGGTTGTCTTCTCCCCGGCAATATTCGAACATGACCGGCGAGGACGGCTCCAAGACGGAACTGTACGGACGGATGGCCCTGCCTTCCTTCTTCGCCTTCTTGTTCCAATCCCTGCACGAAATCTTTTCGAAGTAGTGGTTCGGCTTCAGGCCGTTCTTCGCCAGAATCCGATAAATCGTCTCCGCGTATTCGTACTGGTTCGGCAACTCGTTGGAGACTTTGAACGGGTTCACGCAGTGGAATACGTTCTTCCTGTCCCATCCGTCGTAGTAGTCGTGGTAGTAGCCGTTCGCAAGGTTCCAAAGTTCGTGCGCGAGCCCTTTGGCGGAGGTCGGAACGGTGATGTTTCCGTCCGAGAATTTCGGCGGGTCGTCGATTGTAACCTTTCCGAAGCACAAATCGCAGACGTAATCGACAAAATTGTAGCGATACTGGCCGTAGAGCCTAGATGTCCTGACGATTTTGTACTCGCCGTTTGTCAATCCTGCATTCAGGCTCGTGTAGTATTCGTTGGCGATGGACTTTTCGCCAGCCAACTTCGATAAGCCATACTGATTGACTGGCATCATGTCTTTCCTTGTGTCGGCAATCGACGGAATCGCCCCCTCGACGCCTCCAAGGGCGAAGACATAATCGGTGGAGACGTGGATAAAAAGCGGAACATTGCTGGCGATGCAAGCAGTGGCGATGTTCTTCGGGCCGACGGCATTGACCGCATAAGCCCTCTGTGGATTGCGCTCGCATTCATCGACGTTCGTCATTCCGGCGCAGTTGATTACCACGTCTGGAACATCCGGTCCCCACTTACCTGCGTCGGATGTGATGTTCTCAACCGCCCCCTTGACCTTCTGGTAGTTCGTGATGTCGTCATGGAACGTCCGAACGTACCAATGCGGATAGTCTCCGTGGTCCATTTGGAACTGGTCTACGACTTCTCGACCGAGCATCCCGGTCGCACCGAAAATCAAAACCTTCTTTGTTCCGTAATGATGATAGTATTCGTCCATTTTATACTCCTACTCCAAAACGATTGTTCGACCAGTTGGCGTTTTCTCCGAAACGAATCAAGATTGTGTACTCTCCGTCGCTGTAGGCCCATACCCTTCCCTGCTTGAGTTGTTCGAGAATCTCCGGAGTGAGCGTAAGGCAACTGGTTCCCCAGCGACCGTCCGCCTCCGCAACGGCATCCGCCTCGTCTTCGTTGACGACAAGGCCGTTTCCGTTGAGTTCCGTGATTTCCTGTTCGGAGAATTGCCTGTTCATTTCTTTGCCTTCTTTAGGAGTTTGAATTTTGAAATCTTCCACTTGTCGATGTGTTCGTACCTGATGTCCAAGTCGCAATTTGTCGGGGTGAACTCGACTCCATTTTCGTCTTTCGCCGAAACCTTGTAATCGGCTTCGATTCCGTTGTAATCGACTCTAACGATGTCGCCTACGCCCAATGCCATGAATTCGTCCGTTGTCATGCTGGTAGTATAGCAGAAAAAGCGCAAGGTGTCAACCCTTGCGCTCTCCGTATTTCTGCACGAACTTCAACTTCTCCGCGTTGAACTGCTTGTAGCCGTCCTCGATTTCCTTCAGCGTCCTCGGAGTGTAGTTGATGTATGGCAACATGGCTCCGACATTATACATGCGGATGGGGTGCTGATAGAGGTCTTCGATGGCCTTCTGCATCGACAGGACCATGTTGTAGTCGTATGAAACGTGGACGTGGCCGTAGAGGTGGGCATAATGCTCGTGGTGCTGGTTCACGAAGAACGGCATCGGCGAGTGGTTGAGAACAACCTTGTTTCCGTTGTCGGCGACGACATACTGATGTGCCCATCCCTCGATGACACCGCCCTTTTCCAGTTTCTTGAGGGTCGATGTCTCGTCATGGTTCCCCTTGACGATGAACTTCTTCCCCTTCAAGGCGTTGAGAACGGCTTCCCAATGCTTGATGTCGGCTTGCCAAATCACGTCGCCGAGAATGTAGACCGTATCCTTGTCGGAAACGGTCTCGTTCCACAATTCCACCATAGCCTCGTCCATTGTCAGGACGGAATCGAATGGCCGGTTGTCGTACCGGATGATGTTCTTGTGGCCGAAGTGAAGGTCGGAAATGTACCTAGTCATATTTGTATGGGTCTGGGGATTCTAGGCCGAGAATGGCCCGTGCGTTCTCTTTCAGTTGGGCGATGAGTTGTTGCCATCCATCGTATCTTCCGTCATAACGGAGTTCGAGAAGTTTGGAAAAGAGCGGAATTTCTCCGTTCATTCCGAGCCATCTTTCAAAACGAAGGACGAATTTGTAGTACTTGTGCTGTTGCGACAATTCTCCGTCTAGCGGCTTGTACTCGTCTACAACCGTGCAGACGGTCTGACCGTAATTTCCCAAATGGACATAGAACCAAACGTCGTTCGCCATGTCCTTCGGAAGCATGTCAAATAAAGCCAACTTGGCCTCTGCATTCTTTGTAATTATGATGTCTGTGATGTTCATTTCGAGTGGTGCCGGTGGCGGGAATCGAACCCACAACATTCAGATTAGAAGTCTGCTACTCTATCCGATTGAGTTACACCGGCGTAAAGTCCATATTTAGGCGTTGTATTCGTCTGGATTTTCGTCATACTGGTCTGTCCAATGGTCCTGACCGGCCAATTTGCGAATTCCATTCTCCTCCGGAGCCGGTTCCTCCTCTGCGTCGGAGCCATCCGGCTCGTCTTCGGGGTCGATTCCGTCAAATGCGGCTAGTTGTGCCTTTGTGAAGTCCTTTCCGTTGTTGAGTACGACAAGCATCTTCAACTTTTCCATTGGAGACTGCTTCTCTTCCTTCTTTGGACCGGAAACAGAGGAAATCGTCGTCTCCAAATGCAGGAGTTTCGTTTCCAGTTCCTCCTTTTTGCTCCCGGTTGCCTCGGAAATGCCCTTCTTGAGTTCCTCCTTGTAGTCCCGGAGGTCGGAAACCCTGTCCTCGTCAAGCGGGTAGAAGGAATCCATGATGAACTTTTCCTTGTCCCACTCGAAACGGATTCCGTTGTCGGCAAAAAACGCCTCGACTTCGGCTCGAATCTCTTCCGGAAGGTCGATTTTGAATTCGTCGATGCTCTCCATGAGATAATGGAGTGCCATCATCGGAAAATATCCGTCTTGCGGGATGCTCTCCGGAAAATCGAAGCCACAGGTGCTGTAATAGGCGGGAAGTTCCTTCCCGTCAAGGGCGTCAATGCAATCGTCAAGGACGCCATCGAAGTCCTCGTTTCCTGCGGGGAAGACAATGGTATCCGTAATCTTGGAAATCAAACGGAGTGCGCAGTCTGTGAAGGTGGTAGTCATGCTATGGGGGGTCCTTTCTAGACAAAGTATATCGGTTTGCCCAAAAAATGTCAACAGGATTTTTTCAGAGAGGCAAAAATTTCAGAAATCGTCTGCCCTGATTCGATTTTGTGCGGCTTTGCGTCCACTGAATTGCGGGCATACGTTCCGGAAACCAAGTCCATGTACATCGAAGCGGACGTAAGACTTCCTCCAATGCCATCGTCCCCCATGTACATATCATAAAACGTCTCCTCCGGCACCAGTTCCTGCAAGTCCAATTGCTTCATTGCCAAATTGTCGAACGAAATAATCGGTTTTACGTCATCCGGAATGGGCCCGTATGTCGATTCAAAGTCTGGAAGCCCGCTTCCATCCGCAATTCCGGAAACCATGTCCTTGAGGAGGTAGATTTCGTGCCAGATTTCGATTCCATCCTCCGGATTGTTGATTTTTCCACGGCCCATGTCCTTGTATCCGAGAACAAGGACGGGAATTCCCGTTTTATACCATTGGTAGACGGCATTTGTGTCAATGAGACCGGCGATGACGTGGACGACCGTGTTCTTGAGGTAGAATTTCATGGCCCGCATGACCGTTGCATCGTAAAACGGAACGGAAACGCCGATGCCGTGGAGCAATCCGTCCGCTTGAAGGCGCTGAAGATGCTCCAAATCGCCGCCTTTGACCATCGACATCGAACTCCAATGGACGGTAATGTTCGGAATGCACCCACGCCTCACGAAGTACTCGCAGAACTTGTCCAAATCCGGGTGCTTGATGGGCGAACCCCCTCCCAAGGCAATCTCCATTCCCGGCTTGAAGTCCAAGGAATCAAGATATTTTTCGTCAAACCGGAAATGCTGGCCCTTCTCGGTGCATCCACGATAGCAGAACGAGCATCCGATGTCGCACCAGTCCGTGATATTGAGGTCAACGGACTCCGGAAATGCGGCATCGAACTCTTCGCCGTCCTTTCCATAGCGGATTTTTGTTCCGTCGGAGAGGAGCATGACGTTGTAGTTGCCATTTTTGTAAGATGCTAACGTGGTTTTCATTTCTTCATCATCGCCCTTCGTTCATTGATGCTGTCTATGAGAAAAGGATTGACGTGAAACCAAAGTTTTTCGCCGTTTGGGAGTTCGCACATCAATGCATACAGTCCGGGACGAGGGCGAACATAGAGTCTACCGGCATCGCAGTATCCGATGGAATACTCTGCGAGTTCCCACCCTTCGAGCGACATTAGTCCCGATGCGTCGTACAACTCGTATAGGAACAATTCCGGATTTATTTCCTCAATCGGTTTCATCGCTGGGTTTCCTCCGTTTCGTTTTTCAGCAAAAACAAAAACTCCGACTTCAATTCGCTGGCAAACTCCGCAAATTCGCGGTTGACCGCCTCGGTGAGTTCGTTCGCAAAGTTGGCAAACTCACCGCCACGGGCGCGCATGTCGTTGAGAATCTCTTTGATTGAACGCTTTGCTGTTTTGTTGCTCATCGTGTCTTCTCCATCCAAACGTATCCCGGATTTGGCTCCTTCACATTCATGTCCGAGAAGCCGTGCCGAGCATACCAACCGTGTGCGAAGGAATCCTTTTCCACCGTCAACCGTATTCTGTCGGCGTCGTGTTGCCACGCGATGCACCTCACCCAATTGAGGATGTCGCGCCCATACCCGTATCCCCTCCAACTTTTATCAACCTCCACGTTGGCAAGGTAGAGGGTCCTTGGGTCGTCGTTGTATTTGTAGATGCAAAAGTGGGAATGCTCTAGATTATATGTCCAGACCTTTCCGAACTTCGTCTTTTCCTCGGTCGCTTCAGGTGGAAGGTACAGCATCGTCGGCCTCCTTCGTCTCAGTCTTCGGTGCATTCTCGGGAACAGCCTCCGGTGTTTCCTTGCGAACACCGGCCTTGTAGAGAATCCACTCGCCCCAAGCCTTCGCGGTCTCCGTAAGCCAGTCGTCAGGAGTCTCCATTCGATGATGCTCCGCATAGAACGGATTGTTCTTCACGATTCGACGGCACACGTCCACATACATCGGGACGGAGCCTCCCGTGACAGCCTCGACAGCATCCTCCTCGGACGTGCGGAAAAACTTCTTCATCGAGTTGACGAGGGTGTCCCGAACCCACGTCTTGTGTTCATTCGTCATTCTAGGCTTTGCCATTTTCTTTTCCTCCTTGTTGGTTGTTATTGGTTGTATTCTTCCTTCGTCGGATGATACCACTGCCAATACATCTTCGGATAGATGTCCCTGATGTAGTACAGGAACTCGGTACTCCATCCGTATCCCCTGTCGTAACGCTTGTGGGCCATTTCATCAAGCCCCTCGATTGCCTCCCGAATCACCGGGCGGTTCTTTTTGAAGCGCCAAGCAAGGATGGCGCATGGAAGAACACACCGGTGGAACTGATGGGCATGCTGGTCGTAGCGAAGGCATCCGTCGAAGTTGCGGACGGACTGCTTGAAATCGTCAATGAGCGACATGTGTGCCTCCTACTTTTCGAGTTTGGCCTTGAGGTCGGAAATCCGCTTGTAGAATCCCGCCGTATGGAGGGACTTCGGGAGTTTAAGCACATAATAGTCGTAGTGGTGCATGAACTCGTGAAGAAGGGTGTCGGCAAACGTCTTGATGGAAACCTCCTCCCCCTTGATGGCGGTGCGGTTGTAGATGTAAATGGTGGCGTTGGCTCGGTTGTAGAGGCCCATCGTCTTGTTCTTGAGGCGGGAGCGCCCCGTCCAAGCCGAATAGCCCGTCTGATGAGGCTGTCTGGACTCGGTAACGCAGACAACGGGAGGAGCAACATGGAATTTGTCCGACAGATAGGTGACTAGCGTCTGTGCGTCGGCTCGACGGCTCTTGTCCTTCAGAAGCCTCTCGAAGAAGATAGACTTGAACTTGTTCAATTTGACAGCGGTGACGGCGTTGGACTTGTTGTAGGCCGCGTCGTAGTCGAAGATTGCGCTTTTGGGGGAGTGCTTCATGGTGGTTGGTTCCTTTCTGGGTATAGTATATCAGTTCGCCCGGAAAATGTCAACGGCAATTTTAAGAGTTTTCGATTTCTTTTATGGATTTTACGGCGTCTTTGTACTTATTTGTTATGAGAGCCATGTACTTCTTCCTTATTTCGTCGAACTTTTCCCCGAACAGGAGAAAACAAAAGGAATCGGCTATGGAAATCCGATGGCCTTCGAGTTCGTCGAACTGCTCTTCGTTGATTTCTCCGGCCTCTGCAACGTCCTTCATCAACTTTGCATAATGCTGGCATTCTCGCATGATTGGCGAGAAGTCGATTTTCGGTGCTTCGCTTTCCATACCGTTAGTATACCGCATTTGCGGTCGGTTGTCAACCTACAAACCAAGAAGTTTTTTTGCCCTGCCGTAAACGTGCTGTTCGTCCTCGGAGAACATTTCCTTCCGTTCATCGGTCAACTTCTTCAACTCGTCCCGCAGTTCCACCAGCATTTCGCGCTTGTTGTCCGGCATGAGTTGCGACTGTATCTTGGCCATGTATCTGTCGATGGCCTGAATGTTGTGACACAACTTTCTGACCTTTTCGATGTTAAAGTCCTCTTGTCGCTTTGTTTTAATGAGCATTTTATCCAAACAAATACTTGTAAATTCCAGTATCATATCCGGTCATCGACCGAATCATCTTTCTACTGTAAGTGGCCGCTTCCGGCTCGATAAAAAATTCATACGCTTCCATCTGACTGGAAAATCTTTCCGGTGGGTCTGGAACATCCCTGATTTTCATGTTGGTCGGATGAAAATTGTCTCTAGTCGAAGAAGCGCCGCGCTCCCAAGGGGATTGCCCCTTTAGCCAGCGAGCGAATTGTGCATATCCGCCAGCGCCCTTTCTCCTATCCTGTGACCAGAATTCCTGCCCCCTGTCGTTCCATACCGGGTCTTTTCCGAATGTTGCGGTTACTATATTATCTTTGTCAACCCATGTTGTTTTTCCCGCCCTCTCTTTATCGTAATAGTCAATTGGGAAGCACACCATGATTGCATCTTGCCCAAATTCGGTCATTGCGTCCATGCCGAATTTCATCAAATCGTCAAAATTTGAATTACCGTCGTCCAGTTCATCAAAATGCTTTTTTGGAAATACCATGAACGATGGCTCTGGGTCTACGGCATCTTTTCCTGCTTCCTTAAATCCACCCCAAAGCGGAAGATACCCAAATGGGGATGACTTCACCATCGCATGAAGTTTTCTATACGCCGCAATGTTGTCTTCCCTTGTTCTTTCAACCTTGCCTGTCTTCAAATCTGGGCGCTCGCTACGGTTTGCAGATATAACAATATATCCGGTGTCTTTGTGCCGGTCAAAAACCCTATGAAGCGTAGCCTCGTCAATACGGATTAGTTTTGTTCCGCGTTCAATTGGAACAAAATTCGAGCCGATTCTCCATTTGGCCGATGCGCTTTCGTATATGGCGTTTGCCAACTCTTCCAATTTTATGTCTGCCATAGTATGCCTCTTTCAATATATTTAGTATAGCATTTTAGCCCGATTTGTCAAATGATGGTGGTCCCGACTGGATTCGAACCAGTACCGGATGGCTTCTGAGACCATTGCCTCTGCCAGTTGGGCCACGAGACCGTTTTGGTGGCGTCTAGTGGAGTCGAACCACTAACCTAGGGATTATGATTCCCGCGCTCTGCCATTGAGCCAAGACGCCATGAAATTGGTTCAGGCGGTCCGACTTGAACGGACGACTTTCTCGTTATCAGCGAGACTATCTAACCAACTGATATACGCCTGAATAAAATGATTGGTGGACCAGAGAGGATTCGAACCTCCAACGTTCACGGTGTAGGCGTGACACTCTAACCATTGAGTTACCAGTCCATTTTAGCGAACAATCTGAAGTTTGGCGGAGGGTGCTGGATTCGAACCAGCGGAACTTTTTAGGGTCCGACGCATTAGCAATGCGTTCGTTTAAGCCAGACTCACGCAACCCTCCAAAGCGATGGCTGTCCCTCACAGATTTGAACTATGACTAGATGGACCAAAACCACCTGTGCTACCGTTACACCAAGGGACATTGGTTGCTCCTGAGCGAGTCGGACGCCCTTCATCGGTTCCAGAGACCGAGGTAATAGCCGGTATACGAAGGAGCATCAAGTTGGCGGAAGGTGGAGGATTCGAACCTCCGGGGCTTTTGAGGGCCCGTCTGATTTCGAATCAGATGCGATAAGCCGGACTCTGCCAACCTTCCGAGAATCAAATGGCAGAGGGTGTCCGATTCGAACGGACGGAACTTTTGGTTCAGCGGTTTTCAAGACCGCCCTCGTAGGCCACTTGAGTAACCCTCTAAAATCATTCATACAAATCTTCCAATTTTTTATACCGATAATGTTCTTTTACCCAATCGAACATCGGTTTCAGGTCATCCTTGTACAGAACTCGTATCGGCCTATCTACAGATTTTGTCTTTGCGTCTACGGATTCCGTCCAGTATCCTTTTATTTCTACCAATGTCCCGTCGGGAAGAATAAAATCAGGATGATATTTGTGCCGTTTTCCGTTGAACTCATAGTCATACGACAAATCGCATCGTTTGAATTCGATTCCGTTGTCGAGGTTGTAGATTACATAGACAAGTTCGTAGGTCGAATCGCAGTAGAATCCCTTGTAGTGTCCGTGCTTGCCCCATCCGGAACCGGGATTGTAGCCACCGCATCCACTGGCCTTCATCGTCTCGGATGTCCGTCGCTTTTCGTCTTCGGTTCTCGATTTTCCGAGTTGATGATGCTTGTACTTTCCGGATGCGTATCCGGTCTTCAGAGTTTCAGCCATTTTGGCAACGGACGGATTGTCGGATTTCTTCAACCCCCTGTTCCAGCATCCTCCTCCGCGAACGGCATGTTCTGGGTGGGCCACTTTCCTGTGTGCCATTAATTTTCTTCTGGATTCCGCTATAAAATAGCAATACTTACAAGGCCATTTTTTATTCATGCGACCTTTAGTATAATACGGTATTCACCGTTTGTCAAGTGGTTCCGGTGAGAGGAGTCGAACCTCCAACCCAAGGATTAAGAGTCCCTTGCGCTTCCATTGCGCTACACCGGAGTGAAGTGGTGGCGATGAAGGGATTTGAACCCCTATGGGTTTACCCCACAACATCCTAAGTGTTGCGCGTCTCGCCAATTTCGCCACACCGCCAAAATGGTCGGAGATGCTGGACTCGCACCAGCATAATCTTGCTCCCAAAGCAAGCGACCAACTTTTGGCCCAATCTCCGTTAAAAATGGTTCACCGACGGGATTTGCACCCGTATCTCCGGCTCTTTTCCCCGGTAGTCTGTTCACCCAAGGCTGGACTAGTACCTCCTTGGAAATAGCGGCTTTCCGTCAATCGGTAGTCTTCGCGCGAAGTAGTTGTCCGACGCTTCATCCGCTTAACCTACGGCAAATTGTTGGCACCCCCACCGGGGTTCGAACCCGAATTCCCAGATTGAGAATCTGGCGTCCTAGCCAGTTAGACGATGGGGGCACGAAAAAAAATGGTGTCCCTCCCCGGTTCCTCCCCGGAGGGTCTTGTTGCTTTCGGGATTTACTGCGGAAGGCTCTTGTCAGACAAAGCCGGTACTTGCAGTTTGACCTTGCCTCAATCCGCACACCCTACCGGCCACCTGCCTCACCAGAAGGAAAGCCGCAAGCACGCCCTTCCGGTTTCTGTGACACATGTGTACGCTGGTTTCCCTTGGCGTCTCGCAACCTGTTCTGCTTTGGTTTGAACTATGAGACATGAAATTATTGGTGGAAGTAGTGGGACTCGAACCCACGGAAGTCTGCTTGCAAAGCAGATGCAGTAGCCGCTGTGCCATACCCCCACGAGGGCGTCGCTTTTCTTTGCGGCAGGAGCGACGGAAACTCCGAGCGGAGAAGGTTTTTGATGGCATCTAGACCGCTATCGTGCCACTTCGTTTGGTGTCCCGTGCGGAACTCGAATCCACATTACGGGATTAGGAATCCCGCCGTTTGTCCTATTAACGAAACGGGACTTTCAAGATGGAGCCAGTAAACAGAGTTGCACTGTTGACCTCAATCTTACCAAGATTGCGTTCTGCTACCTGAACTATACTGGCAAGATGGAGCCCCCAGTCGGAATCGAACCAACAACCTACGCATTACAGGTGCGTTGCTCTACCAATTGAGCCATAGAGGCGCGAAAAGGGATGGGATTGTCATCGTCCTTCCGCCAAATCCGGCTCGGCACACTTACGTCTTTCGACCGGTGCCGACGTGGGACTCGAACCCACAAGCGACCGCAACCCCCACACGCGGCCATGATTCTCATTGGCGGCTTCCGGACATCCCCAAGAGGAGTACCGCGTATGTTGATGTGAAATTGGCGCGCGTGAGCGGATTCCTACCGCAGTCCTCCCAATGCGTCCATTGGGTGTGCTTTCATTTACCACCATGTTCTGCGCATGAAAATGAAGATTCTATGGCGTGTACCCGGCTTTCACGGGCATCACCGGTTTAGATTCCCGGCAGACTTCCGGCATTGCTGAACGCTTTGCCGTCGCAGACTAAATCGGGCGTCTGCTTGTCCTAACACCCCAAAATGGCAGGTCCTATGGGGCTCGAACCCATGCTCTCCGGGATGAAAACCCGACGACTTAGCCAGTTAGTCGAAGGACCCAAAATTGGCGGAAGGGACTGGATTTGAACCAGTGGGACTTTTGAGGGCCCACCGCACTTCCAATGCGGCGCATTAAACCGGGCTCTGCCACCCTTCCATAGAAGGATTCCGCACACAATGCTTTTGACCGGACGGGACTGTATTCCGGTATTATCAGCGCTGGGCCCTACTGTTAGCATCCTGCATCGGCCTTATGTGTTCTCCTACCAAGCAGAGCGCCGTGGTATTCTAAAGTCCTTGCCAAGCGAATCCGTAGAAACGGTGGGGGTGTCAATTGAATGCACTGGTGTCTGAATGGTCTTGCAGGAGGAGCGGTTGCTTGCTCCCGCATCGTGTCGTCACCCATTCGTGGGTAATTACTCCCACAGGGTGCGCCGGGTGCTTCCGGACGGAAATTGGTATTCCCTGAATGCGTTCCGAATGCGCATGTCTCCGTTTGACGCTATCTTGCGGTGTTTTTAACGGTATCGTAAACTACCTAGGGAAGAGAAAAAGACGGGCAACACTCGCCACATGGAGCCGAACAACAGGAAAGTGCGCCACCGACCTCGAAGGTCTATTTGTCCGGCCAGCGCCCGTCAAAAAATGGTTCCGCCAGCCGGAATCGAACCAGCATTACATGGTTCGTAGCCATGTGCCCTATCCGTTGAACGATGGCGGAATGAAAAGGTGCCCGTTCCAGTTGGGTACTGGCTGGCGGCAGACGGGCGCGGCCCCCACACTACTCCCGTTGGGTGTGGACAACACGGTGGTCGATTTTTACAGGCTCCACCCCGCTGGGGCGGACTTCCTGTTCCCTATTCATTTGCAGTGATTTTGGATTGCTGTGTGACCACCACCGCTCTTGAGTCCCATTTCGCGTCTGAGCGCAGACGCTTTGATTTTACATGGCATCCGGAATCAATTTAGCCAGTTAATGCTCTGAACCACATTAGGAGTCCGAGCCAGACTCTCTTCGTTGCGCCCAAACCGCGAATCGCGGTCCGTTGATTTCCAACCGGGCTAACCTTGACATCTTGGTTCATTTAGCCAATCCGACGCGCTTCCTTGAATCTATCAATTGCGCCATCCTCCCAATAGGCAGAGCGGTAGTTCCGGTTCCACCATTCCCTTGCGTTATTCACTGGCGACCGGTCGTATTCTGATTGCGGGAGGTTGGGGACTCGAACCCCAAGCCTTCGGAACGGAAATTGAAATTGGGTTGTACCGCCGGATTTGAACCGGCAACTACTTGGACCACAACCAAGCGTCCTACCATTGAACGAGGTACAACATTTTAAAAGGAGGGCGCGCACAACCCACTTGAATGCGGGCTCATGCTCATCCGCATCTTCATCTAGGCCACAATAGCGTGACGCCTTATCCGATTGAGCGACGGACGGTTGAAGCGAGTCCTAGCACCGCCAACTCTGTCCGCCGCACCCTCGTTGTTTTGACCGGGCGTGTATCCGGCGATGTGCGCTTTACCCGATGTGCCCACCGAGTGCCCAAAAATGGTCAGGACGAATTCTTTTCGGGTCGCTTATCCCGAAGTTGATGCAAGATTATGCCGAGTCTCATCGGATTTATGACTCATTCTTCGCCCGCTGTCCGCGCTTGCACAAGCGTCAGCCGCCAACTCCGAACTGTTGTCTTTTGTGAACCCATCCGCTAGGCTCGTCCCTTTACTCCGACATGCCTGTCGTGTGACCAAAAATGAAAGAAACAGAGGGGTGGATTTTGGGATTTTTACCGCTTTGGCGAACCGATTTCCACTCTTGTATTGCGCCCCCTGCGACGCTTGGACTTTGACCCGCATCCGTTTCCTAGGTCGGCATTGCGGAATTGTCTCTGCCCATCCCACTGTTGGCGACGATTCGTAAGTCTCCGAATCGCCCTTATGGATTTGCACCTCCAACAGAAACGAGGCTCGTCTACCCATGTTACACGGGATGTTAGCCCTTACAGGAAGTTCCTCCGGATTTCGTCAATCCGGGTTTTCTGGCTCCTATCTGAATTTGCCAGTATGAACCGAAGTACACGAGCAATCATCGGTTCTAGTTGAAATGGTGGTGGGGGAAGGACTCGCACCTCCGTTGTTTCTTGTGTGATGGATTTACAGTCCACGGCCTTCGCTACTCGGCGGCACCCCACCTTGAAAAACTGCGGGCGGTGTGAGGGATTTGGACCCTCTGAACTTGATTACGAATCGAGTTGTTATCCAATTTTGGTTTGCTGTATGCCCGCAAGAAAGAGAAACGGTGGACCGCCGAGTCGAACGGACTTAACCCATTGATTGCTGTGAGTCCACCGGAAGAAATCGGGTCGTCTTTATTAGACTGGTGAGCCCCCTCATATCCAGACGGCTGTTGCCTACGCGCCGGTTACGCCCGCCGCGAATCTCCCGTCGGAGACCTGTTAGCCCAAGGCCGTGCGACATCTTTTAGCCGCTTTAGCACCGCCCGTCGGCGGAAGTTGGCCGTGCATCTAAATCAGCAAGGGCTTACGACCGTTTCCCTCTACCTATCTCCGGAGCCGCATGCATGCCCCATCGAGTTCAATCAACGCCGTGGGAGTTACTATTCTCAAAGCCTCCTCGGTTTGCCGCACCTTAACTTTTTCCCAAGCATGACCAAGGGCATTGTCAGGTTTCGACGGTTTGCCTTGTCCCCCTCGACGCATTCCGACATTTGAGTCTCCTCATAGTCGCATTCAGCGCGGGAATTGTGGACGCTCCGGGTCGTTAATCCGGTTGCCACTGCGTTGCTCAAAGAACTTGAAGTTGGCACGGGGAGCCTGAATCGAACAGACATCTACGGTTTTGGAGACCGTGGTCCTACCGTTGAACGACCCCCGTATTGGAGCGCGATGGGAGGATTGAACTCCCCTCCTCTGACTGGCAGTCAGGTACACGGCCACTATGTCAATCGCGCAAATGGAGCGGCGTACCGGAGTCGAACCGGTCTGACCAGATTGGAAGTCTGGGACCCAGCCGCTAGGCCAACACCGCATTAAATTGGTGGACTTCACCATTTTCCCCGAAAGGGGAGGGGGACCGCCAGACGCTACGATTCCGACTGGTCCATCGGAGGTCTTTCGCCCTCCGCCTTGGTCATGCCCAACACCCGAAAATAGTGGCTCCTTGCCGTCAAGGGATTCATCGCCCGCCAACGCCTTTCCGTCGAACTTTCCCTGCGCGGGGGGACGGTTGCTATCCGTAACGATGTCGGTCCTATCTGTAGGGGAGCCGGAAATGGTTGCGGGAAAGAGAATCGAACTCTTCTGAAACAGGGTATGAACCTGCTCGGTGGCCACTACCGTATCCCGCGATAAGAAACTTGGTGGCAAAGGAGGGACTTGAACCCACACTCCCGTTAGGGAAACAGATTTTGAGTCTGCCGCTTCTGCCAGTTTAGCCACTCTGCCATTAAAAGGGACCGAAAACTTGGTGCGCTATTGAGGGGTTTGCCCTTGCAGGGCTTAGATGCGGGTTGTTGCAACAACTTGCGCACCCTTGCCGTCCAGCGCCGTGGTGAGTCGAACACCTGCGGCTTGCAGAATCGAACTGCGCTTCATCGCACTAGGGGCATTGGAGTCGGGAGTCGGCGTTGCAACGTCGGGTCTTCCTATCCATCCGGCCCGCTTCTTCGGTAAAAGGTGCCGCTTACCGGATGCGGCGTCCAACACGCTTTGTCCATCGTAGTTGAGAAATTACCCCGGACCGATGCGTTATCGAGAAATTCTGCTCAATGCGCTCTATTGGACGGTAATGAATCCCTTCATTTGTGATTCGACCGCATTGAGGCTTGCACAGCAAAGACCAATCTCATTCGTTATAGCGTGGTTTGCGCCATTCTGAATCGCCGTCTACCCACGATGTCTCTCCCGTGCGGAGAAGGGAGCGAACTCCCATTGACTACGGCTTTGGTCGGGGCAACTTCTCGCTTGCAAACTGTTGGATTAGGCTCCAACAAGCCACCTCGCAATCCTTTCGGTTCTCGTCTCCAATTTTCCTGCGAGATAAATGAAATGCCGGTTACTGCATCCGGCAACGGACACCGATTCTGATTTTTCCTCCACCCGGCATCACCCGAGTGAGTCTGAATCGAGAACATTACTACGCGAACCCTAATCCGTTAGCGGTTTCTGCCTCCAAATCGAGAGGAACAGTTTCAGGTATCGCGGCCCCCACGGCGACTTCCGTGGGCGGCTTCCGGTCATTACGCCCCCACCGGATTGGGTCGCATCGTTTTTCTCCTTGATGAGTGGAGAGCGCACGGGCCAGATGCCCGATAGCCGACGCTGTAAAAGTTTCTTCAAATCGTTCGCTTGTCAAAGAGCGCGGGGTTTCCCTCGCAACGCCCATAGTATATCAATCGCGGACAAGAATGTCAACGACTTTTTTCAAAAAATTCCACGGCTACGGTTTCAAGAGAGTACCGTTATACGGGATGCCTTTCGCGAAACGCCCGAACGACCCCTTTGCCGCTCGACCGTACCTACTCGGTATTTCCTCGAATTTCGCGCTTCTCTAGGGCGCTCCCCTGCGTGGACGCGGGGTCTTGAATGAAATGGTGGACACTTGTTTTATGAAGGTCGCCCGTGCAAACGTACCTCGGCGAGCCGAAGTCGTTCAACCCCTATCAACCGAAGTTTATGTCATCGGAATGAGGCTTGCGCCCCACTTGACAAATGGTGGACTCGTGCGGACTCGAACCGCGAACTCATCCTTGCGGAGGATGCGTGTTACCAAATTACACTACCGGCCCATTGGTGGACACGGGCAGAATCGAACTGCCACCTCTTCAATGCCATTGAAGCATTCTACCGTTAAACTATCGGCCCACTGAAATTGGTGGATTCGCTCGGAGTTGAACCGAGTCCCGGCGAAGGTCCCCTATCGGCTTTAATCGTCGGGAAACCGTTTCGAACCCGTAAAAGTCACTTCTACCGTAGAACCATTTGCCCTTTCGGGGCGACGGACTCTCACCGGCGTTCGTAGAAGGTTTTTGATGACGGGCAAACGTTATACCCCCACCTATTCACGCTCTTGATAGCAATTGGTTGAGGCGGGGGGATTCGAACCCCCGTCTGCCCTGCCGTAGCATCCAGAATCTGTGCTTACAACCGTCTTCCCGTCCTTTCATTCAGCGCGTGTCGGTTGCAACCGCCACCCAAGCATTACGACGGCAAGTGGGAACGACTTATACCGCCAACTCGGTGCCTAGCCTCTCGTTTGTTTTGCTTCGTTGATACCGCAACTCCGAAGGTTCTGCGGATAATCGACGGTTCCGCCCCCATCCGCGTCAGGGTTTCACCGAGACGGCTGTTAGTTAAGCCGCCTGTGCGTAACTGTATTCGTCAGTTATGGTTTATGGACTACTTTTACGGCGGATGTCCGTTGCCGGGTTGCATCTGGTGTTCCGTGCATGCATCGATACCTGTCGCCCCAGAAAGAAAACTGCGGTCATTGCTGGCTAATCCATGCCAGCGGCGTTTAATGATGGTGGATGTGATGTATCGCTGTGTGACCGCACAAATCGAAGATGGACCACGGAATGAGAGTCGAACTCATGGTATCGGTTTTGCAGACCGGAGCGTTGACCGTTTCGCCATCCGTGGAAAAACTGTGCAAGGCGGGATTTCTACCCGCGAACCCTATCCGCGTCAACGGATTTCGTTTCTGCCGCTGTCGATGATTTACAGGGGGCGTTCGCCGCCCCGTTCGCGTACCCTTTCTCCGTTTCCGGAGACTCGGCCACGACCGTCAGGACCCCCAAGCCGTTGTCGGCCCGTCGGAGTTTCCATCCGATTTATCCACCCCTTGTCGGTTGACGCCAACAAGGAGGATTCAGGGAACCTCGTCTAAACTACTTGCACAAATTAAAGCAACAGAAGGATTTGCACCTCCATATCCGATTGTCCCGTGGACCTCACCATCGACGGACTCGAACCGTCTTTCGGGCTTGTGTAAACGGACAGCCCCTCAGGGGGCTTGCATTTCTCATCTGCCATGTTGCTAAAAGGTTTGGAGCCGAACAGAGGGCTTGAACCTCTAACCTAATCATTACGAATGATTCGCACTGCCATTGTGCTAGTCCGGCGTCAAAAGGAGCCGCATCAGTCATTGACAAGGATGGCATCCAGTCATGTGTTTACAGATTGCTGATGCGGGAAAGGGTTGAACACGCGCGCCGATTAACCTCCGTCACGGATTTATGCGCCGACTCCGCTAGGCTTGGCCTACCCCAGAGTCTTTCGACCCACACGGAGGCTCACAGAGTCCAATGTTCAAAGTTTGGTGGAGTTGAGAGGACTTGAACCTCCACGGGTCGCCCCACTACCACCTCAAGGTAGCGTGTACTGCCAATTTCACCACAACTCCATGAAGATGGTCCCATCGGAGGGATTCGAACCCGCACTGAAGGGATTTTAAGTCCCCTGCCAAACTGCCAATTGGGCTACGATGGGACTTCGAAGAGAACGGTGCCCGATTTTGCGTTTTCAAAGCGTTTTGGATTGCTGTATGGGCACCGGAAAGAGACGCGGGACTAGGCGTTTACGCCCATTTGTAATCGAAGGCAGGGCTCGAACCTGCATCCCCTCACTTGAGGCGTCTTTATCCGGTCAATTAGATATAGGTGTTCGCTCTGGGCTATGCCGCGTATTTGCGGTTCGCAACGAGGTCTTCTTAAAACCCATACCCACTACCGGAGTTCCCGTTGAACGACTTCGACTGGTATTCATTGAATGAATTTTGCTTTTTGCTGTGTGTCCCGCTGAAGAGAGACCAATCCGCCGCCGGAGTCCGACTCCGAAATCTCCGCAGGGTAGCGACCCCTGTCGGCGTGTTTACACCAAACACCTCAACGGATTCGAATGCCGAATGGGAAACCCCTCTAGCCGTCCGGCGCGGCGTTTTGAAACTGGTGCTGACGGATGGACTTGAACCACCGACGCTCTGCTCTTCAGGCAGACGCTCTACCAACTGGGCTACGTCAGCACGAAAATGGCGGGTAGTTTTCACCCTTGCGCTGGGTGTGTTTGGCCGTGTCCGGTGTTCCTCCGGAACCGGGTGGATTCATTCATCCACGAACTCCCCTAACCAAATTCAAAATGGCGGACTCACGGGGAATCGAACCCCGAACAATGGCGTGACAAGCCAACATTATGAACCGTTTAACTATGAGTCCATTGAAATCTCATTTCGGCATCTTTCTGCCCTGTAACCACCCTTTCGGTACTTCATCGTTTCGTAGCAACTTCGATTCTCCGGTTGCTGGATTGTTCCACCAGTGCTTTCCGTATTGTGAATTCTTGCTACCCGCTTGATAGTGAAGTCTTTCATGGGTTTCGTGCATTTTTTGGATGGTTTCTTTCGAGTGCTTCTTTCCTTGCCACCAATGACCACGAATCTTGATTTTTTCCTTCAGACCGTTGGATATTTTATCGTTGTATTCTTTTTTCTCCTCGTCCGACAATCCATGATACCACCGTTCGTGCGCATTGATGCCTTCATCAAGCAATCGTATAAATCCTATTCTTCTCCAATTTCCCCTATTATTGTGATTTCGATTGGCGGCAAACCACCCCCCATCCCCGCCAACATTAATGTTGTAGGTATCATCACGGGAAACGAAATCTTCTGTTACTATTTCTCGTTCGGCTTGAAACATTTCTTCCGCCGTATCGAAAAACCGCAAAATCTTTTTGGCAAATGACTCTATTCCGTGCTTTTTCATCGCCTTCCTCAAAAGAGTTCCAGACCCCATGTATCCATCGTCGATGTCATTTGTCTGGTGAACCCCGATGTAAATCTTTCCATTGACTTGGTTTGTTATTTCGTACAAGTAGTAGAACATTTTCGAACCTCACCATTACTTATGGTGAGTCCGAATCCTTGTCAAGGAGAAAGTGGCTCCTCGGGCAGTATTCGAAACTGCAACTAAACGATTAACAGTCGCTCCTTCTACCAATTGAAGTACCGAGGAATAAAATCAAATTGAGGTGTCCTGACCATTGAACGACTTGCGCCTCTAGACCGCGCCAACGGGCTTCTAGAAACCCGTACATCCGGATTCGAACCGAAATCTCCTCGTAAAAGAACGGTGGTCCTTTGTCGCGTACTCTACCAGTTGAGTTACGGAAACCTTTCGGATTCCGGTGGGACTCGAACCCACAACTCCGGGATTAGCAGTCCTTGATGTTTTGCTGTACGACCACCAAAAAGAAATCTTCAGTCAAGAACAAAAGGCACGGACGCACAGGGTTGGTCCATTTACGCTACTGGCGGGGGTAGTTCCACCTTACGATGGCTCGCATCCCTCCTATCACCCAATTACGCTACCCGTCTGTTAAACCTCCAAACGCCCTCGACATGACCTTGGACTCAAGCATGCGGGAACTCGCACTCGTCCAAGCGGTATTGCCCACGCGCGGCGTGGCGCACATCAATCGTTACCTAGGCTAGGCTTTATCGTCGTCCCTCCCACCTATCCCACGCGCCGGTTGCGAGCCGTCATGGCATTCAGAAGGGATTCTATCTTGCGCTGAAGAAAAGGATGCCTCTCGTCACCGCTTCTAGGGAGGCTCACCAGTTGGGCACGATGCTATGGTTAGGTTAATTCTCGTTGTACTTCCGAGCGGCCCCAAGTACCTCATTTTGCATTTTCTCTGCTCATCGAGTTTGAGTCATCGTGCCTGTCGTTGCGACGGTGTTTCCGGCGTCACTGGCTGTGGGTGTTAATTTCTCCGTCCTTTCCGGAGTGCCAACCGGGAGAACCCGGCCCAAAAAAGGTGTCGGTCTCTTCCCGACTGCCACGCGCAATCAAGCGCGGGGAACCACTTACTGCCTTTTGGGGTTCGATGGCTCCGAAGATGGCTCTGTTCCGACTTGGGACGCCACTCCCAAGTCGCCGCGTGGCTTACCACGCTTGTTTTTCTTCAGATTGTTCGCTTTTCAAAGAGCCGGGGGCCGCTAGTTTGCACTTCGTATCCTCCCGTTTGCGGTTTCCCGCTTAAATCGACCGTTTTTGTCGTTCGACAGGCATAGTATATCAAATCCGCCGAAGAATGTCAACAGATTTTTTTATACAGGCCAACGATATTTAGCACTTTGCTGTTTTCGAGTGCTTCAGACCGGTTCAACGCGCCAACTTTCGCAGACGAATTCCAGTTCCGCGAAAATGCCTTCGTCGGATTCGCACCACCAGAGTTTAAGCGGTCCGCATTGAACCGACCACTCTTCGGATTTGGCCTCTCCGGTGTCGAATGCCTCCCAGCAATCCTTTGCAAATCGCTTTGCGTCGTTGACGAGCATTTCAATCGTTACCGGAACTTCCCCATGCTGTTCGAAGTCATACACCTTCCAATCTAGGAAATTGCAAACCCTCTCAACCTTTTCGAAGTCAAATTCGTTGAGGATTTCCTGAAGAGCGAGTTCTCGCTTGTGGCGCTTTTCGTCGGCAACGATTTTGGCCTCAAGTTCCTTGACCTTGGCCTCAAGCATCTGCTCATTGCTCTTCTTGCCGGACTTTTTAGCCATGTTCGACCTCCTTTCGCATCGAATCCGGACGAACACCAGAATGGTGAATCTTCCCGTGGTACGTCGAAATGTCGCACATCGCGAAAAGCCGAGCGGCATAGCGCATCGCCTTGTAGCGGACGTTGGTTCCGGTGGATTTACGGTAACGCCAGCCCTTGTAACGCCAGCAGACGCGAAAGGTTCCGTCACGGTCCTTTTCCAGACGGACGTAGGAGTACCAGTCCATCGGAGTATGCTCCGGAACGTCGTAATGCCGGTTGAAGGGCGGCAGAACCTTGTGTACGCGCTTGCGTGGGGTCTTGGTGTTCATGTCAGTTCCTTGGTTATGGTTGTCTCGATGCCCATAGTATAGCACTTCGACGCCAGAATGTCAACGGGAATTTTACCTGTCTCCGATTTTCGGTTCGGAAAACTCCGATTTGACCTTTGAGCAAACCAAATCGTACTCCTCTCGATTCCCCGGATGCTTTTCGAAAAACCTCCTGATGCATTCACGCTCATAGTTCAACTTCGAAAGAAGGTCCAAGGCTCTCGACTCCATCTTCTCGACCTCGATACGCCAGACCCTTGCATCCGTTTCGCTCTCATTCTGGTGCTTCTCCTGCAAATCGGAGAGTTGAATGCACTGGGAGGCGATTGTCTGGATGAGCCGGGTCTTAAGTTCCAACTTGCTCATCTTGTCGAAGTCCATCCGTTCGCGGACAAACTTGCACTGCTTCAAAAAGCGATGGGCGGATTCCGGCTCCTTGGAAATCGGGTCTCCGCGCTTGCGGTTGGGATTGGTGATACGAAGGAAGTGCCGACGCTGTTGGTCGGGCGTTCTATACTTGTATACAGGGTCGTTGTCGTGGTTGGCGTCTCCCTCGAACTTCTCCCCGCTCTTGTACATTTCGAAATCCTTCTTCTGGACTTCAACCGTGCTATGGAACTGCTCGTTCAAGTTCTTGGCCCAAGCGATGACCTCCTCGTCGGTCATCGCCTCTACCTCCTTGCGAACCTTCTCGTTCCACTCGTTCTGCTTCTTAATCCATTCTGAGTTTTTCTCGTCGTCGTCAACGATTTTCGTTCCATCCGGAATCTCGGTGATGCGGGCCTTCAGAATCTCCGCCCGAATCGCCGTAATATCCTCCTCGGAAACAGGCTTGTAGTTTTCCTGCTCCGCTATGTTGCTTGCCATTTCCTCATCCGTTACGGTGTTGACAGCGGGATTGGCAACTTGCATTTCGGAGGCGATTTGCTCCGGTCCCTGCTCGGCCTTCTTTTCGATGAACTGCTCGATTTCTTCTTCCATTTTACATTTCCTTTGCGGCTTCAAGTGTCATTTCCGCGCTCTTCAGCGCTCCTTCATCCTTCTCAAGGAGTTGCTCCTTGTACCGGGTGTACTGCTCGTCCCCCTTCACGATTGAGACGGCCTTGGCCTTCACCAACTTGGTGAACTGCGAAACGGTCATGCCGCTCTTGTTGTCGGGGCTGTAAATCAACTCGTCTGGAAGTTGGTTGTACTTCACTTCCTTGATGGCTACGGTCTCGTTCATTTCCTCGACGGCCACTTCTCTGGTCTGGTCGAAGATGTCCTTGGCCAAATCCTTGTTCTCCTTCTTCGCCCAGAACGTCCCCGTCTCCTCAAGAGGCTTCGCCTCGACCTTCATGCCGTACTGCGAAAGCGCCTCGTCGAAGTCCGTGACATCGATGTAGCGAAGCATCTGGACGATGAGGGAAATCTTCTGTGCGAGGGCGACCATCGGCCTCGACCCCGGATTCGTCGGGAAGAGGAAGCGCTTCAGGGCCTTGAACTCGGCCTTGGTCTGCTTCATCCATTCTTTGAGCGCCTCCTTCTCCTCCGGAGTACGGTCCTTGCGCTTCTTGATGGAAATCACTTGGATAATGGTGTCAGAGCGCATCTTCAACTGGATGTACTCCTCCATCACGCCGCGAATCTTTTCCGCGATGGTAGTATCAAGTTTGGCCTTGTGCGGAGCGGCCTCCTCCACGACCTTGAGAATCTCTTCGTTGGTGTCGATTTCGTCTGTATCGTTGCTCATGGTTTGTAGTATACCCTATTTTTTGCTTTATGTCAAGCGATTTGTTCCCGGTCTTTCGGCTCGGCCATCTTCCAGTTCCTGCACCCCGGAGAATCCAGAAGGGTGTAGTTTCTATTCTCCTGAGGACTGCACTGCTTCTTGCACAGGCCGTCCATTTCATAGGCGTCCTGTTCATAGCACCATTTACAGGTGCCGCAAGTCCGTGCAACAGGATGCTTCCTAGGACTTTTCATCGATGGCATGCTCGCCTCGGCCTTCGAACACTACCGTCATCGGGCGATAAGCCTCGACCACCGAATTGATGCAGTTGAGAATCTTCTTGGCAGACTTATTGTCGTAGTTCGGAACCGTAAGCCGAATGTTGCGAAGATACAGGTCGTCCTTCGGCGCTTTATCGTTAATTGCGGCGGCGACCGCCATGTCGCACACTTTCAAAATTTCTCCGGGGTCGGTGTCCGGGGTAATTTCCATGATAATCGGAAGGGTCTTCGTCGCTTCACGAATGATTCCTTCCGTTACCATCGATGGATTGTAGATAGCCATGTCTTTCTCCTAAATGAAAAATGCGGCATACTTCAGAAATTCGTCCTGACGTGCCTTATACTTCGCCTTTTCGTCTGCCGTCTTCCGGTGCTTGTGAAGCGACCAGTCTTTTGTATCGACATAAAGGCGAGAGTCGAAATTTCTATCCTCCAAGCGGCTGACGTATCCGCGAGGATTCATCACCACCAAGCATTCACCGATTTTGTAGGAGCCCTGATGGTGGACGTGGCCACAGCACCACAGTTTGATGTTGGGGTGCTTGACGATGAAGTCGTCCAATTCGGAGACATAGGACGAATTGTTGTTGTCGTCAAGGTATTCATCTGAAATGCTCTTCGCCGAAGGGCAGTAGTGCGTCACGACGATGATGTTCCTCTTAGGATTGGCCTCGACGAAAGCCCTCAACTCGCAGAAAAAGTTATCGAATGCTTCCTCTAGGTCGTCTGGGTGCAACATTCGCATCGTTCCGTCCTCCCGCTTGACCTGTCCCCAGCGATAGTCGTTCATGCAACCGAGAGAAAGTCTCTTGTTTCGCAGGATTGTTAGGTCTTCTGGCTGATTTTGGTCGTACCGGCCCTTGAACTTGAAGTCCGTGTACATGGTGGAGCCGATGATTACGGTGTCCTTGTCGATTTCCTTGGTAATTGGGCACCCCTTGACCATGCAATCGAGGTAGGTAACGTCTCCCGTGTCCCCCGAAGCCATTTCTTCCCTCAATTCCTGAATGGTCTTCCCACGGGAGTTGTAAACAAGGTGGTTTCCGGCGACAAAAACGCCGGATTTCAGGTTTTCGCGAATCCAGTTCTTCGTGATTTCCGGGTCTCCGCTCGTATCGCCGCAGAGAATCGTGAAAGTTTCCTTGTCCTTGAGCGTAAACGGCTCCTTACGGTTCACGTCAAGGTGCAAATCGGACAAAATCCTAATCTTCATAGTCCAAAACCTTCGTAATGTCGTTTCCGTCGCACTCAAGGCACTCGATTTCGATTTCGTACTTGGAGTAGTTCTGCGGGTCGTGGATGTACGGCCTCATGTCAATGGTCTTGAAGACCCCCGGCCTAAAAAGAACGCCGTCCCTGATGTCGCGCGAGAATTCGTCGAACTCCTTGTATGCCTCCCTGTACCGAGCCATAGCCATATCAAACGCCATCCTATCCTTATAGACCATTCTAACGTCGTTGTGGACCTTTTCCCAAGGCGTGTTCATGTCCTTCTCGGAAGGAAGGTCCATCCACTCCTTCACGATGGCAATCGCGCCCTCAACGTCCTCCACGGCAATCACTTCCGTAAGGCTTCTCGCCGTTTTATGTTCGTCGGCATACGGCAACGGCCAGATGTTGTTCCGGTCGATTGTTCTCCAAGTAATCGTGTAGTACTTCATGCCTTCTTGGCCCTTTTGGTCGCCTTCTTGCGCGGAGTGGCCGAATTCGGCTTGTTCTTCGCCTTCTTCTCAGCCTTCTTCTCTTCCTCGTAGCGCTGTTTGTTTCTCGCCTCGCACTTCTTGGTGTATTCGGCGGTAACGTCCTTGCCCTTGCGGAAAATCTTTCCACGCATCGCCTTCAGGCGCTTTTTCGCCTTGTCCTCGTATTCGCAGAAGTTTCCTTCTCCGTCTTCCACGGTGTAGTATCCTTCCGTCTTTTCGGCGCACTTGTCGCACAGGTAGGAAACCCACCCAAGAGTGGCATACCGAGGGCTGTACGTCCGTCCGATTTCGCGTCCGCAGTCTTCGCAAACGTTAAAGCATTCTCCGTCGCACTTCGACACGAGAACGGAAACGAGACGGTCAACGCTTTGGATGATGATGTCCCTCTGCTTGCGCTTCGGACCGGCCCACTGCAAGAACTGGGCAATCTTAAAAAACATATTGTAAAGGAAGCGCCCGACAACGAGTTCCGCCCCCTTTGCATCGAGGCTGTAGGCGTTCTTGGAAAGCCAGCGGAACGGGTAGGAAATGGCGTTTCTCCACCACGGGGCCACCGGACGAATCGCCCAATAGAACCGGAGAGTTCCGTACTTCTGCTTGACTTGCTCGGCTTCGATTCGGAATCCAAACTTCTTGCCTACGGCGACGTTGATTGCTTCCAGATTCTGCGAAAGTTCGTGAATCGGCAGATACCAACCCTCTCCGCAATCGATTCCCCAGCACATGCAAGTCTCCGTCATCGGAAGTTTGCGCTGGCGATAAAGGATTGGAAACTCCTTCATCATTTCATCGTACTTGTACGCAACCTTGTTGTGTTCGGTGATTTCTTCTCTGTCGTTCATGCCTACAGTATATCCTTTTTAGTCATCGTTGTCAACGGAATTTTTCTTTTCCTGACGGTTTTTCTCCCACTCTTCGCGGATTTTCTTTCTTTCGTTCTCACGGGCTTCGATTTCCTTCGCGGACATCATCGCCCCGTCTGCCTTTTTGCTCGGAACCCGCCCCATGTCGTCCTCCCACGCATAGGAGCAGTAATCCCCTCCCCACACTCGGGACATGATGTCGCCCCAGTGCCTCATCGAGACCATGAACACGGTGTGGTCGTCGAACACCGGGCATCCATAAAGTCCGTACTGGTGGTAGTTTCCGCCGAACTTGTATTTCTTGCGCCGGATTTCGTTGACGACCGCCTGTTCGGCGTTGGCCCATTCGATAGGACTTCTGTTGTCGGAGTCATACGTCCTGTAGTTTTCGTTGTAATGCGTCCAGCCGATGATTTTCGGAAGTTTGAACGGACCCCTTTCCCTGCGAAGTTCCATTATGTTGCGAAACGACAGAATCGTCGATGCCCCATAAAAAATCAACGCGCTAACAAGAGAACAGAACGCAACATGCGGAGAGTCTTCCCTTGCAACCAGACTGACAATGAAGCACATGGCTCCGACCATCATCAGATGCAATGAAATGCGCTGTCTATTTTCTTTATTCATCTGTTTCCTCCGTTTTGTAGTCGTTCCAGTTGTTTCCGTCGAACTCGTACCACTTTCCGTTCTCCTCCTTGAGCCACGTCTGCAATTCGAGTTTCGGAAAGAATTTTTCACTCATTGGCGCGTTGCGTCTCCTTGAAAAAAGTTCGGCGCAATTGTCGCAAATCGGCAAATCCGCACCGATTTCGAGCCGGGTGGCCGGTTGCCCGCACTCCGCGCAGATTCTCTGCGACATGTACTCCATCCGGTCGAACAGTTTGTCGATGTCGGGAACATCCTCGCTGAACCGAATCGTCCATTTCCCCGCCCCGACCCTGAAATGCGTGAAATGGCACGTTTCGTAGTCGATTCTGGCCTTGTCGCAGAGCCGCTTCATTTCCTGCACGAACTCGTGGCCGAATACTCTGGCCCAACCGGGAGGAATCCGGTCAACCAACGTCTGCGAATACTGGAAGACCTCCAAAGGAAGGCGGTTTCCGTCTTCGTCGATTGGCCAGAGAAAAGGATATGCGTCGAGCATCTGCTTGTTCTGGCCAAAAATCTGCCTCATGTCATGTATCTGCATGGTCGAACTGCCCGTCTTCGATTCTATCCACATGATGCTTTATGGTGGCGTTCGCCTCCATGCGATTAATGTCCGGAAGAAGACAGATTTGCCAAGCATCGTCCACCTCGACCGAATCCATCGGATTCTGCTTGAGCGCGAACACGCAATTGCCAAGATACGGGAACTGCGTTGCAAAGTCTCCGCATTCGGACCAGTCGCTCGGTCGCATGTTCGACACGACAACCGCCGTATGGTCGATGAGTTTGTTCTTGGCGTCCATAATCATCACCCCTCCGTCGAAGAACCAAGACCGGGAAACTTCGTCCTGCTTCTCCTCCCCGAATCTCTTGTCGATTGGGGAGACGTTCTTGGCGAAAAGCCCGTGTTCCATTGTCAGAGCCCTTCCGGGGCCGAACATGGGAAAGTTCGTAACGGAAAGGAGCCCAGTCAGTTCGGGCGTCATCTGCTTCATGGCGCACCAAGACTCGCAAGCCCTCATAATAAGGGCCTTCGGGTCTGCGGAAACCACGTTTCCGAGGAGAAGAACATAGGCATCGGCCCGAGAGTTGGCGCTTCCGTTCAGGAAGTTCACGGCACCGGCAACGCGGTCTCCGAGTTTGCACTTGTCAACGTTGATGGCATACCTCGGAATCTTCTGCCCGAAGTCCAGCGGGATAATGTCGTCGTTGTAGGTCGTGCAAATCCAGTTGTCCTTCAACCAGTATTTGCCCCCTCCCGGAGGCATTGCGGTGTCTCCGACGAGAAGCGGTCGGCAGAGCGCCCTTGCCGCCTCCGCGTTGTACATCCACAGCGGCTTGTTGTTCACCACCATGAGATTCTTGTGACGGATGGATTCCGAGTGGCTGTCGATGAACTGGATTGTTGCAAATACGGTTTTCATTCCTTGAAACTCCTGATGTCTGATTCCTTGCCGCCGCGCCACTTCTGACTGTTCATCAGGGCTTCTCTGGCGGCTTTCTCGCTTTCCTTTACAATTGTGCCTATGCAACCTCCGTCAAGAACTCCGGCCAGAAAAGACCATTTGGAGTTCTTGTCGTATCGGTACTGCGGATAGAATGCACCGGTCTTTCCCTCAAGGATTCTGTACTCCATTGTCGGCCTCCGGAACAAGCGCCGCCTTCGCGGCCTCCAACTGCTCTCTGGTTGGATTCTCCGCATTGACGGGGATGGTGGTCTCCTTCTCTCTGGCGCGAATGGCCACGAGACGGTCAACGACCTTCTGAAGTTTCTCGGCGTCGTTCGGGTTGAGAAGGATTTCATCCCAATCGCCGAATCGCGAGCCGCCCTTTCCGAAAACGTACCGAATGGCGTTTCCGAGGCGCTTCCAAAAGCCGAGATTCCGGTTCAGTTTGATTTCGACGGAAATGTGGGGCCAGTCCTCGTCGTTCAAGTCTGTAACGACGAACTGGTGCGAAATGTCCTCGCAGTCGCAGACGAACAACTCGCGAGTCATGTACCGCTCCGTATCCTCGTTGCGCTTTTCATTGTATTTCTGCGCCACACGAATCTCGTTTCCGTGTGAATTAACAACCTTGACCGATGAGGGGTCCTTGATGCTGTCGCCGATTCCGCTTTCCCACCACACGAAATGAAAGGCCGCGTCAACCGTCGGACGAACGACCGGCTTGCCGATATTAATGCCCTGCACCTCCTTCATCGGCTTCCATTTGGAGCCGAATTCCCTCTGCTGTGGGCGATATTCGCCAATCGCCTTCTGTTGAATTCTGTATTCCATTTTAGATGTTCTCACAACTTAAAAACTTGTCGTTCACCTGACGATTCACCTTGTAGAAGGTGGCCTGACGCGAAACGTGCTTGAGTTTGCGCGCCCCGATGTAGGTCATCATCGAACGAATGCCTCCGTTGATGTCCTCGATGACGTTCTTGAGCGGTCCGGTACAGGGAATCCACTTCTCCCGCCCCTCGGAAGCCCTGTAGTTGGACATTCCACCGAAGTGCTTCTCCTGCGCAAGGCGGGAAGACATTCCGTAGTAGGACTTGTACTTCTTGTCGTTAATGTACTTGGTTTCTCCCTCCGCCTCGTCGCATCCGGCGAGAAGAGAGCCGGTCATCACGAAATCCGCACCGGCGCAGAACGCCTTGCACACGTCTCCGGGAGTCTTCACGCCGCCGTCGCACATGCAGTAGGCGTTCATCTGATGACATGCGTTTGCCACCTCGATGATGGTGGAGAGTTGGGGGCGACCGACCCCGCTCTTGACTCTTGTCGAGCAAACGGAACCACACCCAATTCCACAACGGACACATGTAGCCCCGGCAAGAATCAAATCCTGCGCGGCGTCCGCCGTTACGACGGTGCCAGCGACGATGAACGACTTCGGAAGAAGTTCACGAATCTCCCGAACGCGCTCCTTCAACTTCGGAATGTATCCGTTCGGAACATCGATGTTCACCGCGAAGTCTGTCATTCCGCTACCGATTAAATGCCTGATTCCGTCGAGGCTCTCCTTGACTCCGATGGAAACAAGAACGCGCTTGCGCTGTCCCTCGTCGAGCCCGTGGAACAGGGCAACGATGTCCTCCGCAGGAATGTGCTTTTCGAGTGCGCACATATACCCCTCGATGGCCAGTTTGCGCGCCATGTTCACGGTTCCGACCGTGCCCATGTTCGCCGCCACGATTGGGATGCAGAACATCCGCGCACCGTGTCCCTCCTCGGAGAAATCGCGCCACGGATTCACGTCCGCCCGCGAATTGAGGGTGGACCTCTGCGGCGCGATAAGCACGTCGTCGAAATCCAACTGGATTTCATCAATGATTCTCATTTTCTTTGGGTTCCTTGACTTTGAGTTCCTCCTTCGCCCAGTTGCGGAGCGAACGAGCGATGATGATGAAACAAGTGACGAATCCCACGATGAAGCCCGTGAGAAGGCATGCTATTGCTAACCAGTTCATGCCAATAGTATACTAAATGCCGAGACCAATGTCAACAATTAATTGCTGGTTTCAGAAGCGTCCACAGAAACCAGATTAGAGAGCCAAGAACAGCAATGGAAAAAATCACCAGAAGGACGGTCCACAGCGGAGCGAAATCCGGCTGGCCGTACTCCTCGTTGGAAATCTTGAGGTCAAGTCTGGCTTTTTCCTTATCGTCCATATCCATAGTATACCATAATTAATTGGCGATGTCAATGCGAATTACAACGAATCGACAACAGAGCGGATGCAAGCAATTCTATCGTTAATGTCGCCTTTATACAATTCTTTTTTGGAGGCATCAATTCTAACCAACTTAATGCCAATTGATTTGAGATATTCGTTTTTTCTTGTATCTCGATTAACTTGAACCGATTTGCCATGAAAAATCCCATCCCATTCGTATGCGGTAAGCGTATCTAAATCAAAAGCGTCTATTTTTAGATTCTGCCCCTCCAATGGAAATTCAACAACAATAGTATGCCCGGTTTTTTGCATCAGCGCATCAACAAAAACCCTTTGTGACATTCTATCAGAACCGTGATTGCACATTTGGCAAAATGACTGGTATACGGGATGTATGTTATGAATTTTGTCAGTCCATTTTCCAATTCTTCTTATTTCTGTGTGCCCACAAGAATATATCGAAGAATAATAATCATTTGATTGCCCGGCAATTTTGATGTCTACATGATTTAGTGGAGAGGCTTGAATGCTACACAGCGCATCATTAATTTTGGCAATCGCTTTTTCTCTTCGAATCTCCGACATGCAAGTGGGACAACTCCAATAACATCCCTTTTGAAGAGTTTTACTACACTGATAAATTCTACGATAGGTAGACTTGTACAGATGCCCGCGTGGGCACCTATACACGGAATCCTCCGAATTGATTCCATTCCACTCTATTATCTTTACAGGAATTCCGTATGCATTAAACCTGTTTTGTGCGTCGTCTTTCCCAGTAATACGCGATTTATCTTTGGCGCATTCCGGACAGCAAAACATTTTATAGTGCGAAAATTCCGCCCGAATGTTGTTTGGGGAAGCATAAAATTGACACCCATGAATTAAACACGCATGCAAACACTTTTCCTTAATGCCACAATATCCAGAAATATATGCAATCGTTGCATTGTGCGATGTTAACCAGTTTATCCAATTGGATTCCCGGTCTTTGATGGATTCGGCCCATCGTTTTTTCGCCGCCTCGCTTCTAAAACTCATTATCGCTCTTCCTCGTATTCCAGCCATCCGATTGCGTCAACCGGGGACTCCACTTCCGTCGTTTCCAAATCCCCCGACCAAGTGTCGATGCAATAGTATTTGCATTGCGGGGTTTCGCAATAGACCTTCACCCTTGGCAGTTTCTCCGGCTTCGTGCCGTTCTTGTTGCAGTCCTTCTTGTAGTCCGCATAGGAAGCGAACGGAATCCTGTCCCTTAACGCCAGATATTCCTCTTCAATCAAAAGCGCCCGTCGATAAGGAACCCTCGTTACGTTGTGAATTTCATCCCATTCTGCTTTTGTCATCGTTAGTTACTTCTTCCAAATAGGCTTCCCCTCCGCCGCCTTGATGTTCATCTTCGGGTAGAGGAAATACTTGATGGTGGCCGTCGGCTCGATGAGACGAACGATGTCGTCCTTGTTCTTGTAAGCCTCAGGGGCCTCGTCCAGCGTGTCTCGGTTCGCCGTGGTCGTGTAGATTCCGGCATCGGCCATTTCTGCCTTGAACTTCTCCACGTCAAGGGTCTTGAACGCTTGGGCTCTGGACATGAGACGACCTGCCCCGTGCGGAGCGGTGTAGTTCCAGTCCGGATTCGACTTTCCCTCGCAAATTGCCACGCCGTCGCGCATATTGAAGGGGATAATCATTTCCTCCCCCGCATAGGCGCGGATTGCGCCCTTGCGAATCATCATGTGCGGGGTTCCGTCTAGGGCCTCCAAATCGTAGTCGATGTAATTGTGGGTGGAGGTGATGGTTCCAATCTCCTTCGCCTTGCACAACCTCCTGTAGATTGCCGAAATCTTCTCGTGGATGAGCCTGTGGTTGAACGCCGCATAGGTCTGGGTAACGAGAACATCCACCAGATATGAATAGAGGGCGTCTCCCTTCAAATATCCGGGAGTTCTGGTGGCCGCATACTCGTTCTTGGCCCTGTCGATTTCGTCCTTGAGGAGACGCGGGTCCTTGTTAGCCGCCTTGACCTTGGCGACGATTGCGTCATGCTCCGTCTTGGAAATCTTAACGAGGTCGGCGATGGTCTTGTGGTATCGGAACACCTTCTGTCCGAGGTTGCGGGAGCCGCAATGCACCAGAACGGCGTACTTCCCCAACTCCGGGTTCTCGTCGTACTCGACGAAGTGGTTGCCTCCGCCGACGGAAGGAAGCGAGTCGTAAAACATCTTCTCGCTGATTCCGATTCGCTGGCACCAAGCAATCATGTCCTTGTCGCAGGAGAAGCGGATGACGAAATCGCCCAACTTCGGATGCTGGGCGACAAGCCTGTTCATGTTTCGGTTGATTTCCTTGTAGAGTTCCTTCCGGTCGTAGTTCGACCTGTCGTTGATGGCGAAACCGAACGGAATCTCCTTGCGGATGCGATGCTCGAAAAGGGCCATCTTGTCCGGGAACATGGGCGCGTCAAAGAACATCGCGCTCACGGTGCAACCGATGTCGCATCCGACGGTTCCCGGATTGATGCCCTCGTTGGGATTCTCGATGTCGATGGGGATGGATGTGCCGATGGGGACGGTTACGCCCTTGTGGCAGTCCGGCATGAAGCGCAACTGCTTGTTGGCGTTGACCGGAGAGGCGGCAAGCGCCTCGATGTCCTCAAGGGCCCCCTCCTCTACGTTCTCAGCAAAGATTTTTACGTTTGCGTTCATGCCCATAGTATACCAAACGGGGAAAGCGGTGTCAACGAAAATCTACCCAACGTTTCGGTACTTCTCGTTGTAGATTTGCATAAGCCGCTCAAACTCCGCATCGTCCGTCTCCGCCTTCTTGATGTCGTCCCAATAGTCATACGGCATCTTTGTGTAAAGGGTGAAGCACTTGTAGATGCCCTGCACTTCCTTCGCCGGAAACCCCGGATTGTCAAGTGCAATTTGCGTCATGTGGAACGAGTTCCAGTCCATATTATCCCACGCCTTCGGGTCAAAATAGCCCTTTTCCACGGCGATTTGGCGGAACTGCGAACCGTAGCAGGGGCAGAAAACGGAGGCTGACAACGAAATTCCGGGGTCTCCCTCTGCAACGCTCTTCATTGTCTTAATTGTGTCGAAAACCGTCTCTCTGGTCTCGTCCGGACAGCCTAAAACGGCGTTGATTGTCATCTTGACGCCTTCTGCCCTTGTGCGCCTCACTGCCTCGTGAAACTGGTCGTTTGTGAACGCCTTGTGCATCACCTTTCGGCGGTATTCTTCGTTGCCGGACTCCAATCCCACCGAAATCCTATCGATTCCAGCATCTTTGAGAATTTTGGCATAGTCTTCCTGCAACAACTCGACCACTCTTGCCTCACACCAAAATGGGAGGTGAATTTCATCACGATACCGAGCCATGAACTCTCTAAACTTCTGCTTGTTACCAAGCATGAATGTCTCCGACGAGAAGTAGAAGTATTTTACATCGTAATGCTTCTTCGCCCACTTCAACTCTTCCATGATTCGGTCGGCTGACTTCACCCGAAGATAGCAATGCCCCTCGTTTTTGTAGGATTTGAAGATGGTTGGGGCGCAACAGATGGCGCATTGCCCTGCGCAACCCAAACTGTCGAGAATGTTATACATCGAATACAGTTTGCCTCCCATTGGCCGTTGCATTCGCCAGCGGGGGAACAAATCGTAGTTCGGAAACGGAAGGGTCTCTATGTCAACTGGCGCGGCCAACGGATTCAGAACGGTCTTTCCGTCGATTCGAAACGCGGCATTCGGACATTGCGACAAATCGCCGTCCCAATGTTTGCAGATGTACTCCATCGACCGGAACCCCTCGAATCTCTGCACTACGTCATACTGGCCGAAGTCGAGAAGATAGTCATAGGCAAAGGAGGCGAAGATTCCACCTACGCAACAAACGTGGGGCTTCTTGTACCACTCCCTATGTCCGTTTACAAGTCGTTCGCCAATCTTGTGCGTGAAATCGGTACAAGATACGCCGATGATGTCAGGCTGGTATTCAAGAACCTTCTTCTGAAAGTCTTGAATGGCCTTGTCCATGCCGCCAAAGTATTCGTGAATGGACTTCGACGGAAGAATCTGGCCGAGTTTCACGCGCCAGTCTTCCGACGAAATGCCGTCCTGCTGGTAGTAGGTTGTTTCAAACACCTCGGACTCCACCTCAAGGTCTTTGCAACCCTTGAGATAAGAGTCCAGAAGTGTAATGCCGAGTGGCAGGATTGTAGAAAGCGGGATGTTGGGATATACCCAGAGAACCCTAACCTTCTTTTTCGACGGTGGCGAACCAATCATTGAAGTACTCTTCCGCCATGAGATACTTGCCGTCCTTCTCCGGGGCGAACTCGCGCTCCTCCTCGCGGTCGGACTTCTGCAAAGCCTCGAAGTGCTTCTGCACGGTTTCGAGGAACTTCTTGTAGAGGTCCGGCCTCATGTCACGAAGGGCCTTGGCAATTCCGTGGATGTCGAAGGTGGTCTCCGATTCTTCGTTCTTTTCTCCGAAGTTGTCGTCCTCGACAATCGGCTTGTCGTAGGACAGCGTGACGCAGGAGTCCTTGAAGAGGTGGTTTTCGACGATGTAGGAGTACTTCAAATCAACGGCGTTCGCCACATCGACAAACTCCTTGACCCCACGGCGCTCCACCATTCCGAATCCCTTTGGCGGGTCATTGACGGTGTATTCATCGCTGACCTCGATGCGGGAATCCTCGTCCTCTTCCTCCGGGTCAACATAGTAAAGATGCTGGTCGTAATCCGCATCGCCGACATACCGGAAGCGCCCCTTCTCGCCCTTCCACTTGATTCCGAAGAAATCGATGAATTCGACCTTGATAAGGCCGAACTGGTTTGCGTCCTTCTCGATGGAATCGAAAAACGGAGTCTTGTCCGCGTCGTGGTAGAGGCTACCCTTGCGGGCGCGGCACTTCATGTACCTCTCGCGGGAATCTGCGTCCTCCGAAAGATTCCACTCCCATTCCTCCGGGAAGTACTTGGCGTAGTCTTGGAAATAGCGGCGTATGCTTTTCATTGATTGTCCTCGTTATGTAGTATAACGTTTTTTGCTGGTTTTGTCAATCGTCATCGCCAAGTTCATCGAGTTGGTCTTCAAGGTCGGAAACTTGGTCATAAAGACGGTCGTTCTCCCTCTGTAGTTCGTCATACTCTTCCTTTGAAACCAATCCTTCGAAATTGTACTGGTTCTTGTCGAGGTCGTTGCGAACGTCGTAGGTCATCGATTCGGTGTCGCAGAGCATCCGCTTGTCAAGGCATTTGAATCCTGTCCTTGCGAGTTTCGTGAAGTATTCAAGCCGTTCGACCATTTGAACGATTGTTCTTTCGCTAATCATTATTGAGATTCTCCGATGCGCATAGTATACCAAATCGATTCCCTCGTGTCAATGAAAAAAGAAGCCCCGCCGTCGTGGCAGGGCTTCGGAACCGTCAAACGCCAACGGTTAGTAGATTGAAATGCGCCTCTTGCAACGCTTGCAATCCTTTTCCTCGCAACGCGGCTCTTCGGTGTACTCCTGCGTGTAGCGGCAAGGACGCTTCGGCTCAAATGCCTTGTCCGGGGTCCTTACTCCGCCGTTTCCGGGATACCAATCCTCGAACGGGTCGAAGCGATGCATAATTTTTCCGAACTCGTCACGAGCCCTCTGGAACGCCTCTACGGCTGGATACAACTTGCGCTCGTAGGACTCCGGATAATCGCGGTTCGGGCCGACGGGGCAGTCGTCCTTGATTCCCTTCCAGTTCACACCGGCATGGAAGAGGTTGAGCAACTTGCTCGTGACTCCGGGGCCGAATGCATCGTTGAAGACGGACTCAAGGGCGTCGATGGCCTTGCGGGCACCGTTCTCCTCCGATTCTCCCCTCCCGGAATCCTTCTTGGACACGATTCCACGAGACTTCAGATAGTTCTCGATGTCTTCGTCGGACCAAGACTTCTTGCGCTCGTCAATCGACTTCTGGATGTCCTTGTTGGTCATCACAGGGGAGGGACGCGGAGCCGCCTGTGGCTTGTTGCGCTCTACTACCTGCTCCTCCTCGACCGGCTTATCCTCCACAATGATGTTCTGGGCGCGCACCTTCTTAAAGTTGTTCTGGAACTGCGTCATCGGAATGATGATGTTCTTCTTGGAATGGGTGTAGTATCCGTCCCCGTGAGTGCTGTCGCTTTGCGAGAGTTGGACCATGTTGTCAAAGGTCTTCACAACCTTCCAGTTTCCCTTGTAGAAGTTGTTGTAGGTCTTGCTGTTGGTGGGGACGATGTATCCCCAATCGCTTTTGGTTAGTTCGTTGGACATATTTGTTTGCCTCTGTACCCATAGTTTAGCGACTAACGCCCATTTTGTCAAGCGGTACGGAAATTTTTTGTGCCTGATGCTTATTTGGGGTTGAAATCGTCCATCCTACACGGTAAGATAATGGCATGAACACCGCCACTGCACACCTTTCCATTCGGGCCGACCGGCTTGAAAAGATTCGCACCGTCATCGGATACGGCAACAACGTCTGCGAAAACATCGTTGACCGTGGGCACCCCAACGGTCCGGAGCGCTTCGTCCTCACGGATACGGCCATCATCAAGTGCTATAACGCCAGAACTGGCCGTCACATCACGGACCTGATTGCCAGAACCCCGCAAATCTACGACCGCCTCGGCAGTGCCTTTTCCGCCCTTACGTTCGCGCTCCGCAAGAAAATCATCGACTTGGCGGACATGCACGAGGCTCGCGGGTGGAACAACTGGTAGTTTAGACCTTTTCCGTAAGGTCGAACCACTGGCGCTCGTTGAATTCCGCCTTGCGGGTCTTCTCGAAGTTGTTGGTTGGTACGAGATAGCCGACTATTCTGCTGAACGTGTCGGCTTTCTTCTCTCCGCACTCCGGACAGATTTCACCGAAGAATCCGTGCCCATTCTTGCAGACGGAAATCTTCGGATTGAGAGCGAAGTACTGGCATCCGGCCTTGGCAATGCGATTGAGCAACTTCCAATGCTGTTCGGGGCTGATTGGCGACTCAAGGTTGATGTGCGCAATCTGTCCGCCAGAGCAGAGGGGGTCGAGAATCGCCGCCGTGCGAATCTTCTCTTCTATGGTGCATTTGTCCGTAAGGGCAATCCACTGGTTCGCATACAACTGGCGGGAACCGGCCTTCAACTCGCCATAGAGGAGAAAGTCCTTCTGGTAGAGTTTCTTGTTGGCCGACTCGCCGGGAACGTTCTCGATATTGAACGTGAAATCGACATCGAAGGAGTCCTTGACCTCGTTGATGGTGTCAAAAATCTTCTTGACGAACTCGACGGCCTCGTCGGTATAGAAGTTGTTTCCGAACTCGTCCGTGCGGATGAGCCCGAAGTCCTTCACGACCTCGTAGATGGCCGTCACGCCGATGGTCGAGTACTGCTTGTCGAAATCGATGAGTCCGTAGGTGTAGTTCGGCAGGAAGCCCTTCTTGACGTTGCTCTTGATGATTCCACGAACGATGTCCAGAACCTCACAACAGCGCTTTGTGCGCTTCTTTAAGATGTGGAAGAACTTCTCTTGGTCGGGAGCGCCATCCTCCCCCATGCTTTCGAGGGAAATGCGGCGCATATTGATGGTGTTTACCTTCACCGAGCCGATTGAAAGGGCGGTTCCGCCGATGGAGTTGATGAAGCCGGTCAACTTCTGCTTCTTTTTCTTGCCGTCGTCAACATGCTTTGTAGAAGACACCAAGCGACAGCAATTGCTGATTGCATCCACAGTGGACGAATTCATAAAATTGCTATCGTACCACTTGGAATTATGGTCTGAACACCAACGAGCCATTTCCTCGTCCACGAACTTTCCGTCCTTGTAAAGGAGGTTGTAGGAAAGAACGGGGAAGGTCATCATGTTCTTGGAACGAGTGTCGGCCACAACGTCCATGAACACCTTCTGATGCTCGATAAGGTCTTCGATGTGGTCGATTCCGTAGTCCCCGTTCGGAAGTTTTCTCGCTCCGAAAATTTCGGTGAGATACTCGCGGTCAAAAATCGAAATGTTGGTGAACGCAGACTGGACTACGCGGAGATAGGGCTGGTTCAAAGCGTAGATGAACTCCTGAAACGCCTGACGGCGGTAAGTCTCCGGGTCTTTGGTGAAATAGCCGTTCTGGACATCGCGCATCCAGAAGCCATAGGAGTGGAACAGGAAGGTGGGCAGTCCACAAGCCCCAGAAGTCCTGTTGGAGGCCCAAGAGACGAATTCTTGGACGTGGTGGATGAAAGTGGACAGGTGGTGGGCCGGACCGGTCTTGAACGACGAAATAAAGAACAGTCCCTTGGTCGCCAAATCCTCTAGGTCGTAGGCATAGCAATAGGGCAGAAGGCTGGTCGAAGAGGCATCGTGAAGATAAAAAGCGCCGTTGTACTCGTTTTCAAGCCAACGGTTCGCTTCCTCCTTGCCATACTTCTTCTCCATTTCGATGTAAATCTTGTTGAGGGCGAGAAGTTTCTGGTGCGGCTTGACCATTTCGTGCATAAGGGACACCGCGTCATGGCTATTCACATTTGCGTTCGCGTCGATTGTGGCGTCTCCAACGGTCTGCTCCCTCTCGAAATTGTCGATGAAATCCGTAAAGTTCAGGTTCGTGTTGTGGAGGCCGTTGATTTTCTCGAACTTTTCTCCGTACTTTCTCCGGTTCCAGCGCCACGCATTCACAAAGTCTCTGTTCAGGTTAAGCGTGATGCCATACGGCTTGTCATAATCTTCTTCGATGCTCATTTTGAAATCCTTTTTGGGCTAAATCGGGCACCACGCTGTTGTTTGCGGGGAGTCCTTTTGTTAAAATCGCTAGAAGTATTTAGCCCCCTACCGAAGCGCCAAAAATCATTGAAAATGCAACGGTTATACTATCTACAAGTTATTGACAGGTCAACATAAATACGGCAAAATCAATGAGTTCTATCACACATCGAAACTAACTGTTCATCCGATGCAAGATGTGGTCGTTCACAAAAGAATTCGCCTTTGCAAAACCAAGCAATTCCGTGGTTCCGTTCGGCATCGTAACCTCCAATTGCGGCATAGTATCGACACCCGGATACTTCTTCATAAACTTGTCCATGTCTTCGCAAACGGTGTATTCCAAGTCCGAGTTCTTAATCTTCTCTTCGATGACCTTGCACTTTGGACAGTGCGTTGTGTAAAGGGTGATTTTCATAGTCCAAATTATACAAAAAATCCCGCTTTGTGTCAAGCACAAAAATACCTCTATTATATTTAACGGCAACCGGTTCTATCCCGGCACTTCCACTTACGAAGATGCGCCACCCAAGTGCCGTTTCGCAACCCATAGTGCCTTATCGCCCTGCGAACGAACATCACCCAAGTCTTCGTTTTCGTGAACTCAATTGCCAGTTTTCGGAGGTTTCCGTCGTCCATCAGGCAAATCATCATGTTCGCTGGCGTGACTCGTTTTTCCCCATGTGTAAGCGAAACCAAACTTTCCACGAACGTTACCCCCTCCTCGAAATTTCGAACGGAAAGTTCATCGTCGGTCAAGTCTTCTTCCTCTTCGTCAAAGTCGTCTATCATGTGGATATTTACCACGGATTTTCCAAAAATCACCCCCGCTGACGAATTTCTGACGAATTTCTGACGAAAAACTGACGATTCGCTTGACAGAATATGAAAATCGATATAATTATGGTCAATGGGACTTACACCTCATAACGACAATGCATTACGAAGATTATGAACTGTCCGGAGCGGACATTGGCGATTTGCTAGACAAATGCCTCACCGAAATGGTTGAACGAACGGCTGATATGCCAAAATACGATTTTGACTGGAATCCAACGAATGAGCAGATGTCCCGATGGGCCACTCTGCTCTTTTCGCAATGGATGATAGGCAAATTCGAAGAAGAGACGGGGACCTCCATTGAGGCGCAAAAGAACCCGGCGATAAGGCGATACATCAAGACAAGAGCCCCGCAGATATTCGCCTACATCGAATCAATCTCCTAAATAATTGCATGAAAAAGATACTATCAATAGTGCTTTTGTCGGCGCTTTGCGCCGGTTGCTGGACTCCGAACTACCAGAAGATTCCGTTGCAGACAAGTGACGTTCCGTATGTTCTCGCCGATGGGGACTACATGGACAACCGAGGAAACTTGCACCCAAACCAGAAGGACGTGTGGGCGATGAGCCAAGCGGATGTGTACGATTATATGAAGTACGTCCGTAATCTTTCCGTAAAGGAATCGACCATCGAAAAACTGAAGGATGCCCCGAAGAAAATCACCAAGAACCATGTCATTTACACGCTTGCCGGAACAGTCGTTGTCCTTCTTCTAATCATCGCGGCATGCGTAGCCAAAATCAAGCAGGGCCGCAAGCACCACCACGAGGACGAAGAGGAGGCGCTCGATGATGTTTGATATGGCTACGGTGTTCGCTGGCGGCGCTGGCGCTCTTGTCCTTTTCGGCCTTCTTCGCGGATACTCGATGTGGCGTTCGTGGTCGAACACGCAGAAGGAGAACGACGAAATCGAAATGGACAAGATGATTGCGGAGGCAATCAAATCCGGAAACGTGGAACTGATTGCCAAGTTACGAAAGTACTTTTTGGCATACAAGAAGAAATAACAATAGCAAAAAGCCCACCCTTTCGGGTGGGCTTAGTGTTTCTTCGGCTTGGGTCAGTTTGGGATTTCCGCCGAGAGCCTTGCCAACGTGCAAGCAAGTTCGTTGTCCGTGGAAAGGGCGCGTACCGCCTTTTCATGTTCGATTGCGCGCTCCTCCATCTTTGCGATTTGCTCCTCGCTCATCGAAGTAAGAAGGTACTTCTTGAAGTAGGAGATAATCTTCTTGACAAACTCGTTTACCACCTTCAGGGACCCGAGGTACTTGAAGTCGGGGTCCTTTTCCTCCAACGCCTGACACGACGCCGTGAGAATTTCATCCATTACGACAAGTCCCTTGTAAATGGTCTTCAGAACCTTCGTCTGGGAGAAGATTCTGTGGAAGATTCCGGTGATTTTACGTTTGAGCCAAGACATTAGAGAAGTTCCTTGATTTTTCCGTTAATTGTGTTCAACTCGTTTTTTAGGTCGTCCGCATTCTTCGCCTCCGTGCCTCTTTTAGGAAGAAGACCGAAAATCGAAGTAAAGGTATCGACCGCCTCCTTTGCCGTCTTCACGAAGGTAAGGACGCTTTCAAGGGTTCCCAAGAACTTGAACGAAGCGTTTGTCTTGTAGATTTCCTGAATGGTGGTGTCGAGTGCCGTTTCAGCCACTGCGAGACCGTCCCCGACATATCCGAAGATGGTTACGAGTTTGAAGATTTTGCTCGAATTTGCGAGCAGTTTGATGAATTTAGTCATGGTTTGCCTCCATGACTATTTAGGCTTTCTCCTCAGCCACGGCAGTATCCTCTGCCATATTGTCGGACGCCTTTTCCTGCTTTGCGGCTGGCTTGCTGGCCTGACTTGCATAAGCCTTGAGAAAGGCAATGAAGAGGTCGTTGGTCCTCTTCACCTCCTTCAATAGTTCGTTCTGCTTCTCGTAAAGCCCACGGAGGGCCGGAGGGAGATTGTTGGCGATTGAAGCCAATGCATCGACGATTGCCTTCGTGGCCGGGGCTGGCATCTGAAGGTTCTGCACGACCGAAGGCTGGGTCTGCTGGTATGGCGCAGGAGCATACGGAATGCCCCCCTGTTGTAGCATTTGCATCTGTGGTTGTCCTTGAAACTCGTTTTCCGGAATGAATCCGCCAAAACCGACGGAACCCTTTGCGCTCATTGCGGTCGCCGCCGCCATCCTCATTTCCTCCTGAGACATGTGACGGTCTGCATTCAGGTCCTTGCTTTGCATCATGTAATTCTTGAGATTCGTTCGACTGACAACTGAATTGTCCTCGAACTCTCCGGACATCGCCTTGCGACGCTCCGCCGGGTCTGCGTAATTGTTCACGCGATTCACAGTCTCTGCGTCTGTCTGTTGGACAAGGCCCATCAGGGCTTGCATTGCATCGCCTTCTTCTACGACTCCATTCATGTGGTTTATCTCCTCATAAACTTATCCGGGATTCCGCGTTTGTCAAGCCTTCGGCTTCAACTTCGGAAGAATGTATCTGATGCATCCCTTGTCCGGTTGTCCCAGTTCATTTTCGGAAACAACCATCGCAAAGGCATTTCCGATGCGCATCGTGATGTATCCCAAGTTCGCCAAGTTCGTACTGCGGAAAATGTAGTTGTAGATGAGGAAGTTCTCTGGAACATCGCCAGACTCATCCGACGGATGGGTAAACCGGAAATCCAACTTTTCATCCGTAACGCCAGACCTGTCCGTATTGTGGAACGTAAAAGATTCCGTATGTTTGTCCTGCACAATTTCAAGTTGGTTGAGATTTGGAAATCCTGCAAGCAGACCCGCAAACTCCCTCAAGTGCATCGATTCGATTCGAAGCCACGCAACGGACTTAAGGGAAAGTACCTTATCCTTCTTGAAGGGAAGCGTCACGGTTTCGGACGACAGCCTCACTCGGAAGGAAACGGTCTGGGAGCGATAATCCAATCCGGTTCCGTCATAGTGCAACGTAACCGTCTCCGACTTTACGGCCTTGAGAGCGACAATCATCTTGCTGACTCCGGTAAGGACCATTTCCGCAACTCCGTTGTACGATACCTCCATCGGAAGGTCCGACAGCATGAACATCTGTCCATTGTTCTCGTTAGACATGTTCGCCAGAGCAAACAGTCTGTTTCCGTCAAGTACGATTACGGCCTTCGAAGAGAGCCTCGAAATGGGGGACAGGATTCTGTCAATCAGTTTCTCGCGGTTGACAATGATGTCGAAATCTGGTCTTTCGTTTTCCATGCCCATAGTATACCTCGATTAATCTTGTTTGTCAACAAAAAACCCGCCCCGGTTTGGGGCGGGTTGCCTAGGTGAGAAAGGAGGTGAGCGCCTAGGCGAGAATGTCGTCAATCTCCTTGTTAGCCGCCTTGGTGGCCTGTGCAACCTCCTCCTTGGTGACGGCTGGCTTCTCTTCGGGGAAATCCTTCGCAAGTTCGGGGAACTTGTCCTTCTCTGCGGAACCGCCGATTGCCTCTTCCTCCTCCTTGGAGGCGGCGGACACACCGGTCTTGGCGACCTTGGCGTCGTACACGGCCTTCACGCGGTCGGTGAGAGGAACGACGGAGCGGGGGATGGAGTACTGCGAGACGTAGTAGTCGATGATTTCTTCCTCCTTCGGCGCGGAGAAGAGGTCCTTCAACTCGGCGCGGATGTCGAAGGCGGAGTTCCAGATTTCATCCTTCTTCTCCTCGGTGAGTCCGGCGATGTCCTTCTTGGAGGCGAACTCTGACTGGAAGTAGGAGCCCTCATAGGAGGTCTTGTTGTTGGTCGTCTGGACCTTGATGACGAGCGTGACGCCGTTGTCGTCGAGGGAGAACACCTTCTCGATTCCGAACTCGTCCTTGCGCTCTCCGGTGGTAGCCTGAACGTAGAGGAGCCAGACGGAGGCGGGAATCTTGAGAATCTTGACCTTCCCCTCGGACTCCGGGTCTGCGGGGTTGGAAATGACGTAGCAGTTGGTGTAGCGGTCAACGCGCATCATCGACACGTCCTTGTCGTACTCGTCGCCCGCTTCGTGGTGCTTCCAGTTCTCGCGGCAGACGGGGCAGTTGAACTTGTCCCCGGTGCAACGCACCGAACGGAAGGTCTTCCCGTTGCCCCAGTTGTGGTGGGCGGTTTCGGGAATGGACACGATGTTGGACTTCGTGTCCGGAGGGAGGAGGCGCACCTTGACGGTGTAGCCATTGCGCTCCTTGGCCTTGGCATCGTTGTAAATCTTGACGATGTTCGGGTTGGGGGCGAACTTGGAGCCGGTATCTGCAATAGGAGCCGCTTCGACTGCCTTCAGGAATGCTTTTCTGTCCATGTTGTTGTCTTTCTTTGTGCTTTGTTTTGCTTATCTTAAACGGGTTGTTTCCGTTCGTGATGGGAATAGTATACTACTTTCCGACTCCATTGTCAACCGCTTTTTTTGCTCTTTCTTTTTCTGCGGCTACAAGTTTGCGGATTTGGTTGGTAAGAAACAGTTTTTCCGCGCCTTTTTGCGGATTTTCAAGATAGGCGAGGTTCTTTTCGATAAAATCCTTGTGGTCGTCGCTGACGATTCCTTCCCTGAACATCGGGGATATGGAATCCATCAAATCTTTTCCAATACATGCGAATGCGATGAGGAACCAGTCGGATATTTCATGCTTGCAATAGAGATTCACCCATTTCGGCGGCGTGATTTCGTCCTTGGCGACGAGGATGCTCTTCAACGGGCATCCGCGCCGAATTGCGCCAGCAACCTTGTCGAACTCCTCCTCGATGTCAGCCTTGGTCTCCTCGTGCGACAAACAGTTGTGTTCAAACTGGTGGTAGAATGTTTGCTTGTAGTATTTCATCCCCATGAAGGTGAGATACCACTTCAGTTCCAACTTGTAGTTGAAGCGCTCCTTGTCCAGTTTATAGGGTGCCGCAAAATAATCGTAGATGTTCAGGCCGGGAAGGTCGTTGAACAGTTTTTCAAGTTTCAGGATGGCGGCATAGTCCTCCGGATTGGATTCCTCGAACCCATCGAAATCCTTGCGCATCTTGAACGGATGACCTACGCCGAGGGAAGCGGCCTGTAGGTACATGTTGTAGATTCTCTGTTGCTTTTCGGTCATCCGAACACTTCTCCGTCGAAATCTTCCTGCGCGTTCTGCGGCCCTGCGGCCATCACCGGGACACCCATCACCCCTTCCGTGCTTTGGTCGAGTTCGTGGATGGTCATCTTCGGAAAATCGACGCCGAACATCTTCACCATGCCCTTGTCTCCGAATCTTGTTTTTTGCACTCCGATGCTGATAACGTGCATTTCTCTCTGCTCCGGTAGTTGGAAAATGGACGCCTGAAAGTCCGCGCAATACGAGCCCTCGATTGATTGCGCCGTCTTGTCAATGCCGGGATTTGCCTTTCCGAGGCCCTGACGGTTCAACTGCGTCGCCGTCACGATTGGAGCCCATCGATAGGTAAGCCCGCGAAGGCCGACGGCAATCGCTCCAATTTCCTCGTACTTCTTCTGCTCCTTCGTGTACGCCGTCATCAGATTCAGATAGTCCACGATGATGAGGTCTGGGACGAAATCGTTTCGTTTCAGGTCTTCCAGATAGTTCTCCAACTGCGGAACCGAAAGGCTTCCGCTGGGAAACTCCTTCACGATGATACTGCCATAGGCCGGGTCTGCGGATGAAATCGATTGCCGAATGTTATCCGATTGGTACTTCAAATCTCTCATCCCAATCTGGCACAGGTTGGCATAAATTCTCTTGGAATACATGAACTCCGACATTTCAAGCGACACCAGAAGGACGTTCTTTCCAGCCCTGTATGCCGCGATTGCGAACTGCATGAGAAGAACGGATTTTCCAACGTTCGTCTCTCCGGCGAATATGTATAAGGCTGGCTCGCCGATGACCCACCCTCCATCCAATTGCTCGTCCATCCACTTGTATCCGGTGGTTATGGTGGCGTGCTTTTCGTTTATTTTCTTGTAGAAGGCATCGAAGTCCTTAACGATGTTATAGCCAAGGTTCTTTTCAAGACTCAACCCGACAATCTTATTGATTTTAGTGGCGATTTCCGCTCCGACGAGTTTTCCTTTGGCGGCTTGTTCGATTGCCCAAGTCGTACCCCTGCTTCGGAGATATTGGGTGGCGTCGGAATACAAAACAGTTGGGTCCATCGTTCCATTGATTGACAGGGCGCGTTCCCACGCCTTGTTGATTATCGGAATCTCTCCCTCGTCGCTATCCACCCGAAGAATCTCGATTGTCGGAATCTGGCCCGATTTTCCAAAGTAGTCGAATATCTTGGACAGCAGAAGTTGGTTATCGTCCCTGCACGGAAACTGCGCCGTCTCCTCCGGATTGCCGCAGGAGTACACACTGGCAAGAAAACTCTTGTCGGTTACGACGTGGGCCATGAAAATGTCTTCAAACGCAAGTTCGTTCATCGTCGGATAGTATACCCGAAAACCCAGATTTAGTCAACAGGAAAAAACTCGGAGGGGTCAACCTCCGAGTTTGTCCTTCTCTTCCAAGGCTTTAAGCCTCTTTCTTCGGATTTCATCGATTATGCTGTTTATCTTGGACGAACCCTCCTTGGTGGTCGGCTTGAATTTCGCCTCCACGTTCGCCCTGATTTTTATCTTTCCAGCACAACCGCATCCCATGAAAACTACTTATTAGCGGGATTCGGGTCGGTCTTGCCCCAAGCGCCTCCGTAGACGCGGTTCACGTCGGTGGAGAAGAGCGGGGCGTTCGTCTTGTCGTCAACGAACATGACTCCGTAGGTGGCCTTCGGGAAGATGGCGTACTGGTCAACGTTCACGTCGGCCATGATGCCACGATTCCAGACGCAGGGGGCCTGAACCCTCGTGCGGACCTCCTTTTCGTTCTGCGGATTGCGCTCCGTGAACGATGCGAAGAGAAGCGGGTTCTTCACGATGTAGTACTGCTCGTCCTCGTCGTAGAACTCCGCGATGCACGTCTGCATCATCGCCGAAATGAGGATGATTTTGTCTCCCGCCTTCGGGTGGTACGGGAGCAACTTCTTGGGCTCCTTCGCCTCGGCCTCTTCGGCCTTCTTGACTGTTTCGTTTTCGTCTGCCATTTTATTTGGTTCCTTCAATTTGTTCCTTGATGCTGACCTTTTTGTCTAGGTCCCTGATACCTCCGTTGTCGGAGGTATAAAGAATGCCGATTCTTGGGTTGAACAGGATGTCCAAGTCGCTCATCGGGTCATTCGCGTCGAACTCGACATCCATGAGTTTCGGTTCCTTCTGCTCCTCGTCCCAAGGGTCTTGGTACATCGTCTTGATAAGAATTGTCCGGCCAGCCGTATCGTCCGGCTTGCTGTCAACGACCTGATGGTCAACCGACCAGCGAAGGTGCATCTTCTTCAACTTCGGGGTAATCTTGGTATCCTTGGTGATGAGCGGCGGGTCGTCCTCGTAATCGTCATCGTTGTATTCCCACGTCCGCTTGATGGTGTCGTTGACGTAGTTGTGGCCCAACTCGAACCCCTTGATGTCAACACCTTTCTCCTTGAGACGAGCCGCAACGGCGTCGAACCATTCGTCCAATTCGCCGCTTTTTTCAAACTCTACCGGGCGTAGACTATCCTTGCAATAATCGTCATCGCATCCATGCTTGTAGGCGATTCGAAGAATCGTGAGATAGGCCATCTTTGACGCAAACGTCTCGAACGGGGTGTCGAAATACAAATCCATCGGAAAGCGAATTCGGAAATATCCGTCCTCGACCTCCCACTTAAAATTGAAGTATTCCTTGTCCTCCCTGTCCTTCGGAACAACCGTCAAACAGTGCGTAGAACTGGAATTAGTCTCGAATACGCCGCGTCTGATTACAACTTTCATTCGACTGCTCCTTGTGGCTCTCCGACGAATTTCTTATACAAGTCTTCGAACACGGACGGAGCCTCTTTGTAGAGTTGCTCCAAGACAAGTCCGGCGATTTCACGAATCTCCCACTGCGCATGCTTGTCGGCGCGAAGTTCGATGAAATGCCTCCACTCGCGGAAGTTCGCAGTCATCATAATCTTCGTCTCGCATGCGTTTGGAAGGACGTATCTGGCGTCTTCCTTCGGAATGCCGTCGGCTACCAGAAGTTCGTAGGCGATTCTGGTATCGTTCATAGCGGACACGAACTTGTCGTATGCCGCCTGATTGGACTGTATGGTAGGTGGCAACACCCACTTGAAGTTGTTCTCCTTGACGTACCTCTGGCTCTGCTGGCTGTATGACGCAAGTCGGTGGCGCACCAACTGATGCGAGAATGACCGGGAGCCCTGTAGCAAGAAGGTTGCGCTCGCATGCTCCAACGGAGACTCGTGACCGAGCGCAACCTTGCTGGCGATGAACTTCCTTCCGGTCTCCCCGTACCTAGGTTCCGAACCGTAGCACAGGCGATAGGCTTCCTCGATGATGCCTTCGGAATCAGGCGTCACTCTCTTGAGTTCGACGCTAATCATCCTAGTACTCTTCTCCGAATTCCTTCTGGAAGTCCAACTTCATCAACTGGTGGTTGGTCTTGGCGATTTCGGCCTTCTTCTCCGCAACCTCCGCTTCGAGTTGGTCGAGTTCGAGGGTCTGGCGGCGAAGAATCGCCTCGACATCCTTAATCATGGCATCGACTGCCTTTTTGCTCGTGGTTGTACGTTTAACTGGCATGGTATCTGTCCTTTGCCGGTAGTATAGCAAAAAATAACCAGTTAGTCAAGTGACCTAGCGAAATACCTTTCCGCCAAACCCTTCGCCGAGTTGCGTCCGTTGCGGATGCTGGTCAGCCGCCAGTTTCTTGGCCTTTTCCCATACCTCGTCGTAGGTTCTGTCCTTGTCGAAGGACTTCTTGATTGCGTTGGTGAGTACGCCGCCGCTTGCATCGCCGTAGGAATAATTGTCGTCGGGGCATCCAGACCACACCAGAAGATTGGTGGCGGCCCCCTGCGGAAGCACGATTCCATCGAGCATCTGCATGGTGAATGGCTCGGACTTGACATCCTCATCCGTTCCTGTTGCGGAACGAAACATCGTTGCGCTGTGGCAACAGTCGAACACCATGAACACGCGGCCCTTCGCCTTTGAAACGATGCTCCAAATCTCCGTATCCTTCAAATAGGTATCGTAAAGGCAAAGATACTCGTCCTTTCCGTCCGGTTCGCTCGCGTCGAACTTGGTGTCCGCGAACCTTTCCGAACCACCGTGACCGGAGTAGCAGAAAATGCAGAGGTCCGCCTTGATTGCCTCCAATAGCGCGGCGACGACTGCGGCCTTCTTAGCCTGTGCGTCACGCAGAACGACGGGCTTTCCGTATGCCGACAGCATGTTTGTCATCGTGGTGGCGTCAACGTCCGCCCCAAGGCATTTGCCGAACTTCGCGGAGTTTTTCATCCCGACGATTACGATGCTGGTTTTCTTTGCTTCCATTTTTTTGTCTCCATTCTTGCCTCTTCCGGAGAGGAAATACACAATGCGCTTAATCATGCGCCACATAATAGAAAATGGTCCTGCTTTCATGTAGAGTACTTACGCATATTCCACGACTTTCAAATGCTCCGACACCTTCGACTTCGGTATCAGGTATCCGGCGGAATTACTTCCCTCCACTCTGGAAATGTATCGCAGGGATTTCTTGTTTTGCTGGACGTAATTCCTTAAAACGTCGGATTTTATGAGATAAAACTTGTTCTCAGACTCCGAGCAGATGACGATGAAATCGGCCTTGGTCTTCTCGAAGCACCCAACCGTTCCGTAATCGACGTTGCTGATGGACTCATAGAAAATGTTTCCGGTATAGGCTATCTTGGAATCGTTCTTTACCTCGAACGAAATCTCGTTTCCGCTTTTTCCCTCTACGATAAAATCGATGTCGTCCCGTTGATATTTCGGGTCGTCGCTTACGTCCTTGCAGGGCTTTCCGGATTTCTCCAAAAATTCCTTGAACAGTTTTTCACCGCGTTTTCCTGCCGAATTGTCCTCTTCGAACTTGTGCTGTACCATTTATCTCTTGTGTGTTTGGATAGGGGTTCTTGCGACCCTTGGAGGCATTTTTGATTTTAATGCCGTGGATGAACGTCTTTCCGGACGCCCCCTTCACCTCATTGCACTTTATGATAACCGCGTCCCAGAGGTGAAATTCCTTCGTGTTTATCTTTCTGGCCTTCGGTTCGTGGAAGTTGACGTACTTGCGCTCCTTTGTCTGTCGTCCTCCGACAACGGGGCATACAACCAGACGCCAGTACTCTTGGTGCTTCGGCCAAGCGGTGCGGCGCATGTCCATTCCAACTATCCGGCCACGAAGAATCATTAGAACTCTTCGCCGTCCTCAAGACGGCTCATCATATCTTCGTTTTCCGCTTGGTCGTAATCCATGAATTTCTTATTTCGCTCGAAGCGCTTTGCGCGCCTGTATGCGTTTCTTCCGAATCCGAGGATTTCCGCCACGTCTTCCGGTGTGATGCGCCCCCTCTTCATCGGGACGAAACCTTCGTTCAGTTGTATGTAGACTTTGCTTTTCATGTTATGCTATTCGTCGTATTCGAAATCGTCTTCGGGGTCAACGAGGTTGTTGGTCGCAGGACCTTCCTCGTCAACGTCTGGTACATCGCTTATCGGGTCTGGCGCTGGCGTGGTGTCTTCCGTAGGTTCGTTGTCCTGAACCGCTTTTCTGAACACATGCTTCGAAATGAACCCGAACATAACATCTGCGATTTGGCCAGCAACCTCGCACACCTTGTCGCACGTCCTTGCGAGAGTCTCTTGCGTCATCTTCACGAGACGCGCCGCCTTCTCCGCCCTGCTCTTGTAGATGTCTCCGATTTTGTGAAGGCCCATGCAGTGAAACAACGCGGACACGGCACCTTCGTTTTCCATGTCGTCTTTTGCATCCGCCGCCGCTCCTCCGTGCATGATTTGGTCAACCGTCTTTCCGACGATTGTACCGACCATTTCCATATCCCTTTGCTGGTTCTTGTTGACTACAAGGGTCTTCCCCTCCCTGTCGTATGCGGCCTTGGCGCGTCCGCGAAGCAAATCGGATTCGGAGTAGTCGAGTCCAAACTTCCTTGCGGCGGCGATTGCGGCCCTCACAAGAATTTCGCTGTCCGTGGTGTATACGTTGAAATCGGCCTGATTCTTGTCGATTCCACCCTCCGGAGAAACATTGCTCGGCTGGGCCGGAGATTCCGGCATGTCGTTTTTGCGGAACCTCGCCGCGCCCTTCGGGGTGAACATGGCGATGATTTCGTCGAATGCGTCCGGCGGATTTCCCTCCTGCGGTGCCGTGAAGCGAACGTCGGTCCAGAAGTTCTTGTAACTGTATCCGACGGGCTTTCCGGTCTTTGGGTCAATCATGGTTCCGGCCTTGTTGGAAATCCAAGTTCTCGCTCTGCTGACATCGGTTCCGTCCGGAAGGTTTCCGTTGTTGAAGCGGTTTCTCCATTCTGCATAGGCGAGGTCCGCGTCCGCCTTGTTCCAAGCCTTGCGGTGCGGCATCATCAGGACGATTTTCTTCTGAAGGTCAACCTGACGGCCAACTCCGTACTTCTGGCCGGTGATGGAGGAACCGGTGTTTCTCCAAAATCCTACGCTTGCCACGAAAATGGCATCCGGGTCTTGGATGAAGATTCTCAAGATGTTGTTTCCGTGGAACTGGTCGTCCTCAAGGCCCTTTATCTGCAATCCAAGTTGGGTCTTGGCCTCCTTCATCTTCTCCTGCAAGGTCTTGAACGCCAAGTTCATTCTATGCTGGAACTTGACGGCTGGCTGGATTGCCTCCGCAATCTTCGCCTTGTCGTCGCCAGCGGCCACGATTCCGTTGATGAACTCCGCCTGTCTGGCCTTGAAGGCATCGATGTCGTATTCCATATCATCCTTCTTGAGGTCTTTGAATGCGTACCTGTGCGGGGATTTTTCGTCTTCGCCGGTGCTATGCTCGGTAACATCCTTCCCGGCCTCCTGCTCCTGCTTGGCCTCCAAGAACCACTCTCCGAGTTGCTCGAAAATCTTATCAATGTAGGATGAAATCTCTCCCGGAGACATTTCAGGCTCGTTATACAGATTGGCATCATCCTTCGACGCTTCGGCCAGAATCTCCGTCAAAGCCTCCCGGAGACCGTCCTTCGGCGTTCCATCGTCGTTGAGTACGTTCACCAGTTTGTAGGTACGCGGGTGCATGTAGCGGGATGCGTCCTCGACGGAAGACCCGTACAGTTTTCCGGTCGTCGGAGTGTTGACCATAGGTTCCGCCCACCAACTTCTCTTGTCGCCCTCGGCGCGGAGTTCGCCCTTGGTCTTCAAGGCGTCCAAACCGTTGTGCATTCCGATTTTGGAGGACGAAGCGTGTCCCATAGCGGACGGGTTGACATGGATGTTGCCCATGATGCCCTTCTTGGTGTTGACAACCTCTCCGTTCAAGAGTCCGTGCCCAAGTTTGCCGTTTTGCAATCCGTTGATGCGACTGCGGGCTTCGAGCAAATCCACTACGGTCTCTTCCAAAGTAACTGGCTTTCTAAAAGTTTTCATAAAGATATTTAGCGGGATTTAGCCTATCAATCCCAACAAATCCTCCTCCCCCTTCGTCGGGTCGGGAATTTCCCAACCGACGGCCTCGAAAAGTTTCTCCAAACAGGCCAAAACCGACTTTTTGTACATGGTTTCATCGTCGAAGACGAATTTCTCCCTGTACTCCTCCGGCATCCGGTCTTTGAAGCCGAACGAAGTTATCCCCGTTCCGTTGTCCTTGCAGTAGAAAAGCCTAATCTTTTCACTATCGTGAATCAGGGCGTACTTTCCGACCAAACCGTCTCGTTTCAGCATGTTATTCCACTGGATTCCGCATGCTACCTGACGAGGAGTGTGCAGGGCAATTCCGTTAGCATATCCCATGCCCTTTGCGGTATATTCTGATATGTTGTTGCAACCCATCGACACCACCTTTTCATCGAACGGCAACTTTAGGTACTCCTTGTAGGTATCCTCTAGGAGTCCGGCGACGACATTTCTATCCTGCGTTTTAATCATCTGTTCGGCCACCTTGGTGATGAGCGGACGGATTTTTTTCGGACAGGTGGAGCGCTTGATGTCGATTCCGGTGTAATGGAACTCGTCGCATGGGACGCCCTCGTCCGAGCGACAGTAGACGATGTACCGCTTCTTGGCCGTCCACAATCCGGTTGGTGCCACGGATTCGGTCTTGAACGACAGGGTTGGCTTGGCGCATCCGTACTTGTTCTTGAGCATATCCGTGGTCTTTTCGTTGACGAAATCCTCCATCTTCTTGGAAAGGGCGAACACCCACGGATTGATTTCGTTGTCCGGAAGCAGAAACGGCTGATTGTCGTGCTTCATCATTTCGGTAATCGTGAAGTACCGGGAGTCCGTATCTCCGTATACTTCAGTATGCACCTCTTTGCCGCAGTAGTTGGTGGCAAACTCGTCCAAGAACCTCTGGGCTGACTTGATTACCGTTCTGCCAACCGTCGTAATGGAAGAGCCGATGTCGATGTCGAACAGCACGAAATGCTTCTCGCAAAGCGCTCCGTACAGGGAGTTGATGTTAATTTTCATCAAGTACTGGCGCAAATTTAGGAACTCCGCCTTCTTCCGCTTCTCCTCCTTCTCCGGGGAATCCGGCATGCCAACCAGTTCCTTTTCGATGGAAAGCATTTCCTTCTTGGCCGCTTTTCTCGTATTGTAGATGCGGGAAACCACGGCGGGCATGATTCCCTCCTTCTTCTGGGAGAACAGGATTCCGTTGGGGGTGCAAGCGACTTGCTTCTCCCGCATGATTCTGTAAAGGTCGTCCTTGGTAATCTTCTTCGACTTGCCAGAAACGCTTGTAAGGATGAATCCGCCCTGTCCGTCCGGAAGAATGCTTCCGACCTTGGTTTCGTTGCTCATGTTGAACGAAATCAAGGCGTTGGGATACATGGAATTGGCGTCGATGGACAGGATATTGTTATGGAATCCCGGAACAGGCTCCGACACAAATCCACCCTCGTAGTTCACCTTGGCATCGGTGGTGTCGAACGACGAAATGATTCGGTTCTTGTGCATCGCCTCGATGGCCGCGAGTCCTCCAATGGTCGAAAGGGTCTTCAAAGACTGCTCCAATGGACAAAGGCCGGAATAGGCAACGGCTCGGCAGAGTTCCATGAAGCGCAGTTTATCCTCCAATTTGGCAAGGAGGGCAACGTCCTGAACGTTGTAATCAATGAATTCCTGCGGGTCGTTGAGCCACCAATCGGAAAGCGAACCCTCGTACTCCAACTTCTGACCGACCTTTTCGTGGTCGCAGACATAGTTCAGGGAGTATGAGGCCAACTTCACTCTGGCGAACTTCAAATAGGCCGCTTGGAGGTCAATCGACGAAACGCCGCAAATCGTCCACAACTGCTCGTAGGTCTTCTCCTCCGAACCAAGGCGGATTTTGGCGTTCTCCCTGCAATACGACCTTCCGACCGGAGACAACTTCGACGGGGCGTCCTCGTTGTCATACAGCCGAATCATACGGTTGCAAATGTATGGAATATCGTACCCCCAAGAATACCAACCGGAAACAATGTCCGGAAAATCCGACCGCCAGAATCGAACGAATCCTTTAATCATGGCTAACTCGTCGTCCGGGAATAGGTGTACAATGACGTTCTTTTCTTTTGGATAGTATTGCTTGGCCGTTGTAAAGACGTGGTATTTCTTCTCCGTATAATCGAAGATTGTAAGGACGTTTATCGGCCATTTGGCATCGATGGGATTCGGGAACCCATCGGCACAGAACACCTCGATGTCGAGGAACCAGACCTTGAGTGGAAATTTCGAGAACTTCTCGTCCTGCGGGAACATCCAGAATCGGTCGATTAGAAATTGCTGTTCGGGAGGAAGATTGAAGTAGGTCTTCTTCGTGGACTGACAGAATTCCTTGCGTTCCCAAGAAGTGTCGAACTCGTACTTTTTAAGAGGCTCTTCGTAGATTGATATTCCGTCGATTCCGGTCGAATCCTTCAAATAGAGATACGGGCGATACGGAACTTCGTGGTGGGTCCTCAATCCATTCTGGTCCCAATCGGAATACCACATAGTTCCGCGTTTTGGATTGTAGCAGATGTTTCTGTACATGCCGCTAGTATACCAGTTTCGCTTTACCGTGTCAAGGAAAAATCGCCGCCCTTTCGGACGGCGATTCGAACGACATTTCGTTCTCCTGTTTCTTATCCCTGTTGGAAATCTCTACCGGCCACCGGTAAGCCATAACGATGTTTCTTTAGGCGGTTCGGCCAGCCAATCACTTTGTATGGGCGGTTCAACCTTCGGCCTTGGCGATGGCGGTGTCGATGATTTTGGCGGGGTCCGACGTGTTAGCATCCGTTTCAACCACGCACGGAACCGGCGATGCGGCCTGTTTTGCCTCGCACTTTGCCGCTTGGCTCTGACGAAAGGAAGCCTCGCGGCGCTCGAAGCCCGCGAGATAGCCGCTCCATTCGACCAGTGCCTTCTCGTAATCCCTGACGTACTGTCCGAGGGTTTCCGATGGGACTTCCGGACAATTGTAGATGGCATTCACCGACCCGAAACGGAGGGCGACGTTGCTCAAGAGGTTGCCGTATTCCCGAAGAAGTTCCGGGTGAACCGTCTTCAACTTGTGGTTGGTATACTTCATAAACTCCGTCCAGCGGGCATAGAGTTCATTGAAGGCCATTCTTTCGTTCGTGGTTTCGTATGTCATTTTACTGCCTTTGTATTAGTTTATCGAAAAATTCCGGTTTGTCAAGAGTATGCCGGGACAATCTTGGTGTCCCACACGTCCTCCATCCAGCAACCGTCGGCCAAGGAACGGTACTTCTTGCACCAGTCCCCATAGGTCTGCTCGTCCTTGAGAATGGACTTGATTTGGTCGATTGCCTCGTCGGGGGTCTTGAATTTGTGAAGGGCGGTCTTGTACGGCTCCAAATCCTGAACGACGCACGGTCTGCCGAGGTAATAAGATTCACGTTCCTTGATGTTAGACTTGGCACGGTTGAAGTCGTTTGGTGCCAACGGTGCCAACAGCACCTGTGCGTTCGTCTGTTCCAGTTTGACCGGATACTCCACCAAGTTCGCCCACGGAATAGACTCCATATCCCCGTTCTGCACGAACGGCTCAAGAGAGGCTGGTATGTGCCCCATGAACACCCACTTGAAATCCTTCCTTGTGGCGATTATGGTTTTTAGCATTGCTCCGTAGTCGCCTAGGTCTGCCGGATTGGTGGAGCCGACCAAGAAGTGCGTACCTCCTCCGGCGAGGATGATTCTCGGCTGTTTCTTGTTCTCCTCGTAGAGGCGCATTCTCCTGTCGTAGTCGTACAATCCGTCGAACCATCCCTTGTGCGAGTAGTTTTCGAGAACCCTGCACTCCTTGCCCATAAAGAACGGTTCATACAAATCACGCATATACTCCGAAACGACCGTAACGTGGTCGCATAGTTCGACGATGCGCTTCATGTTGTCCTGAATGTGCGGCTGGTTGAAGAAATTCTTCGCCATGTTGAACTTCGGAAGTTTCCCTCCGATTACAACGTCGTCAACCTCCCAGATTATCTTCGTCTTGTAGCCACGGTCCTTGAACATGCGGTTGAGCATTCGGTAGTAGGCTACGCTACGGTCCGAATACTCTCTTTGGATGCGAAGGGCGTCAAAGTTTCTGTCCCAAAACGAGGTACTGTCGATTGTGGTCGTAATGGTGCAGATGTTCGCTCTTCTCGAATAGTTGCCGTACTGGTCGATGAGGCACATCCTCCACCAAGAGCATCCGGACTTGTCGTTGTTGACGTGTACGAAGTCCTTTACGTTCTTCGTCTCCTCCGTCAACTTACCCGGCCTCTTGACTCTTCGGCCAACAACAACGTGGCTCCCGCCTTCTGGAATGAAGTAGTATGGGCTCGGAAGCCGAGGGAGGATTGGTTGCGGGACGCTTGTTCTGCGAAGTATCAGGCCGGATTCGGTTTCGATGACCTCGGCGGCTCCGAGTTCCGGCTTGTCGGGCATCTTTTCTGCAAGGAATCCCTCGCCGTGAAGAATGTCTCCGAAATACCGGTTTCCCTCGAAGAACTGTGCGTCCGGATGGGTAAGTCCGGGAGAGCAGTGATTCAGGTTGATTCCAAGAACACCAACCTTGAGACCCCTCTTGTTGGCCAGAAGCGAGAAAAGCAAATCGTAGAAATGGAAGTCCGCAGGGCAGTTCTCGTCGAATTGCGCCAGCGTCCAGCACTTCGAAACGTTGACTCCGATGAACACTCCGTCGATGAGCAGGGCCCTTCTCGGAGTTGGACCGAACACAGTTCTGTACTTCTCGTCGTTTACGGTGTACTTCTCCCCTACCGGCTTCGGCTTGTAGGTATTTATCTGGCCGTAGCGATTCTCCGGAAGGCACATATTGTGCCAAGTGCAAAGCCCGCCGCTTCTCTGCAAATCGAACGGCGGTATGCATCCGGCGACGCCTACGACATCGAACTCCTCAAGTCCGTGCTGAAGTTTCTCCAAGAAAAGGAAATCGTCAACGACAGCATCCTCGTGGATGAAGGCAATGTCGTAGTCCCGATACTGCGGATTGAGCAAGTATCTGTTATAGACCTTCGCGAGAGGCTGTTTGTTTCCGGTGACGAACTTGAGTTCGACGAACGAATCGTTGTTTCTCTGGATATTCGTCAAATTCTCGTAGTTGAAGAAATCCTCGCGATTCTTCTTCGGAGACGACGTTACTATCAAAACTTTCTTCATCATCAGAAACTTATCTGTTTAGTACCGTATTTCAATCAAAGATTTCGGCTTTGGCGGCGATTTCCATGAGGACTCTACGGAACTCGTCGAACACATGCTCCCCCTGCTCGACGGCCAAACGAAGTTCACGAACCAAGCGGCATTCGTCAGGATGCTTGCTCACCAGATGCAATTCAGCCGCACGGAGTTCGCCTAGGGCCATGACAAATTCCAACTTGTATTCTGGATTAGTCTGAAACTCGTTCCAAAGCGCGTAGGCGGTGGAGATATGCTTGAGAGAGCAGAACATGCAGTCGGCCTCGTCAAGCATTCCACCGGCTTCTGTGGATTTCTTTTCTTCTTTGTGGTCCTTGAACATTTTCATTTTGTCCAATACCTTTCCAACGGCTTCTTTCATTTCGGGGGAAGTATCCTCCGCCGTCGTCGAGTTTCCGAAAGACTCCGCCGTATCTACGCCGTGTCGTTCATACATTCCAGTAGGTCCGGTTCCTAGGACGGAACCATTGAACTTGACGCAATCCGCATAGTTGTTCTTCCACTTCTTCTCTTCGTCCGACCCCGGTTCCGGCTCTTCGAACTTATCTCCGGAAGGGGCGTACTTTTCTTCCGCTTCCGCCTGTTTGTTTTTTGCAATCTGGTGGATTTCCCAGTCTACCGTATTTTCCAATTCGTCCGGGTAATCGCTGGCGTGTGCAAGTTTGGCTTCCAATGCCTCGGCGCTGGTTGGTTCTTCGTTTTCTTTCATTGCTTTGTTCTCCTTCAAGTCTAATTCCAATCGTCCTCGCCGTCCTCATACGGGTCGGATGTCTGCTCCGGGGCGAGCGTCCGTTCTCCGTCAACGGTCTCGTCGTGGAACTTGATTCCGGTGTTCTCCATCTTGATTCTGTCATACGAGCGCTCCCGGTATTCGCGCTCCTCCTCCTTGTGACGCTTCTCCTGCTTGATTCGCAGTACGAAACAACGCCAGCAGATTCGGCTCAAATACGAAAAAGGCGAGTAGTTCCGCGTGATGTCGAACTTCTTGTTGTAAATCGCCATCGCCATCTTCTCGTACCCGTCCAGTATCATTTCCTCCTTCCAAGAATAACCGCAGAAATTGGCCCTGTTACTCATCTTCGTGGCGATGTTGAACAGCGAATCGGCCAATCTCTTCGAAAACACGTTAGTCTTGTAATAGTCCTTTATGTCCGCAAGCAACACGTTCGGGTCTACATACAGCAGTACGTCCTCCTTGCGCTTGCCGTTCGTCAGAAACTCCTCGTCCAGTTCGGCCTCTTCCTCGTCGGTCATTTCCTCGTCGAGTTCTTCGTCCGAGTCGTCCGTGTCCTTCTCGTTTTCGTTCCGGCCTTCATCGTCCTCGTCATCATACCATTCATCTTCGAGTTCGATGTCTCTTGGATGCTCCATTATACTGTCGTCGTCTTCATCTATCGGTAGTGGTGCTGGTTGCACCTTCGGCTCTTCTGCTTTTCTCTTTCTTCCTGTCCTTGCCATCTTTCGTTAAGGGGTTGATGAAAGTTGCGTTCCATTCTTGGCACCCGCCAAGACAGTTCACGCAAGTGGTTCTTCAATCTCTCGGTGTTCCAGTTTGAACCCTTGGGATTGGTAGAGTTTTCTCCTTTCCTCGAAAAGTTTGTTGCCGTATTTGAAATCGTCATGGATGTCGAACACGACAACGTGGTCTTTTCCTTCGTGCGTCCGAACTCCGCGCCCGATGGACTGGATGACGGACACCTTCGCCTTGCATGTGTTGGCGAAAATGATGTAATGCAGATTGCTGATGTTGATGCCTGTGGAGAAAATGGAGGAAATCGCCACGCAGACGATGTTGTCCTTCTTCTCCATGAGTTTTCGGATTTGCTCCCGAACGTCTCCTTCTACCGCTCCTTGGATGAAGAAGACCTCCTTTCCTCCCAACTGCTTCATCAGGGATTCGAGGTATTCGCCATGCTCGATTCTGTCCACCAGCACGAGGCAGTTCTTCTTCGTCCTCATGGCGATTTTGGCGATGGTGTTGTTGCGGAACTCCGAGTTGTAGAGGAATGTCTGCTCGTATCTGAAGTTCTGCATCCCGGCCTGTTGTCCGCCTCCACGGACATATTCCGGGTATTCGAGATAGGACATCTTGATTTCGCAGACGACAACATCCGTGATGGAGCCGTTCGCCACCAGTTCGGAACGGTCAACTGTCTGGATGACGGGGCCGAACATTCCGATGACGTTCCACTCGTCCTGCTTTTCCTCCGGCAAAGTTCCGGTAAACCCAAAGCGGTGGTGCGTCCTGACGTACTTCTCGAAATCGACTATCTTGTTCTGCTTCTTGACCTGATGAACCTCGTCAACGATGAACGCCTCGACCTTGGAAAGGAAGTCTAGTGGCTCGGAATACTTCTCCGGCCTTTTGATGGCGGACATGAGAATCTGCGGTCCGCAAATAACAACTCTGGCTGGAACAAATTCGTTGTTGCCGGTCCACACGGAAACGGTCTTCGGGTCGAATCCGTATTCAATGAGATTGGTTCTAGTCTGCTCGACGAGGTGCGTCAAAGTGACGATGAATACCGTCGAATTGATGGAGGAATCTAGAATGTTCTTGGTAATACCGGCCATTATCAATGTCTTGCCGGAACCAGTTGGATAGAGCAGTACCCCGCATCCTTGCTTGAGCGCCTGTTCGATTCCCTGCGCCTGATAGTCCCTTGGCGTCAGATTGAGTTTTGGCGAACCCATCGCCAAGGCATCAGCCATCTTCTTCGGAAATTGCTCCCTGAACTTCGCGTCCAACGAGAAGATTGGGTTAGAAACGCAAGCCTTTATCTCCGCTACGATGGATTTCATCATACCGTGGCGAAAACGACCAGTTGGAGAAATGGCGTATTTTCTAGTTGACATGTGCTTGAGGTTGCTGAACCTCTGGATGGCTACGGCCTTCCTGTCAACTACGGAAAATGCAAGACGAAGATGATTCAAAAGCGCGTCATTCGTGCGCATGGCGACCCTGCCGTCAGAGTCGCCAACCCACGAAAATGTTATGAATGCCTCGTCCTGATGAAATGCCATCGTCAAACTCCATCGTCATACTCTGGCGGGGTTAAGCACCAATCTACCGCCCGCTTTAACCAACTTTCTTGCTTTATGGAATGTGGTATACGGTCGTTGTTTCTAGGAATCGCCTCTAATGACATCGAACCGTCCCAAAACCTCTCGTCTACGGATTTAGGAGGCGTCCAAGGTTCTCCGCATAGGGAAAAGACGGGCTCATCGTCATCTGCAATCGTAATCTTCATCGCCTCTACATCGTCTCCAATTTGATTGTATCTATGATGGTCTGTACTTCGGAATTGAAGTATTTCAAATGCTTTTCCACAATTTCCCAACTCTGGGATTCAAGTCTGTCGAGGAGTTCGATTCTTTCCTTGAGGACTTCGAGAATCTGAATCTCCTCCATCGCCTTTTTCTCTGCGGCAATCTTCGTAAGGTCGATTTTGGATTCCTTGCGAACCTTCGCCACAGCCGCCTTCAACTCCTTTGCAAACTGCTTCTCCGCATCGGCTTTGGCGTTTTTGTACTCGTCGTGACGTGCCACCCACTTCGCCTTGATGGCCGGAACCTTCATGGCCACGTCCCCGATGTCAACCCGCGAGAACGTGGTATCCCTCTTGTACTCCGCACGATGCTCCTTCAATGCCTCGTAAAGAGGCATATTGAGTTCGTGGTAGAGGGTTTCTTCCTTTTTCTTTTCTTCTTCCATGCACACAGTATACTACTTTTTAGGCTGATTGTCAACCTTTTGTATCTGGTATGACTTCGATTTGATGAGATTTGGCAACGACTTCAACTTGTACTCGTCTGGGTAGAAGTTTCCGTTGTCAAGATACTGGTTTGGAGTCTTTATCACGGCTGGGGTTCTCGGAGCGGCTCCGCACGGATAGAAATCGTTTCCGCATCTTCCGAAAATCATGCCGTATGGCTGTGTTTCGGCCCTGAACAACTCCTCACCCTTCGGATAAATCACGAACGGAACCGGCACCAGTTTGGTGCAAATGTGCTTCATTATGTAATAACTGACCAAATCTTCGCCCATGCATCCGGCGGGAAACGCATGGGAAATCCGGTCAATCGACCTTCCGATTTCCCCTTCGTGCCTCTTTGCGAAATCCAAGGCCACTGGAAAGACGAATTCGCACATTTTGTAGAAATCCTCCACCTTCATCACGAAAGAATTGGAGGGGAACAGCATTCCGCACTCTTCGTGCCGAACAAAATCGTCCTTTTCCTCCGGATGGTACTTGGCGAAGGTGTTGACAAAATCGTCGTATACGGATACATCGAACGCCATTAAATGCGTTTTCTTCCTCTGCTGATAATATGCGTTTACTATGGCATTCGCTCCGTTTTCCATCTGCTTGTACAGGGTATCGTTAGAGGCGAAAAACGGCTTTCTATGGGTGCTGACTCCGATGTATTTGACGTGGGACAAATCGACGTTCTTCCAAATCCAGTATAATCCGGTCTGCTCCGCCATCCCTTTCATGTGGTGGATGCTGTCCCCGGTATTGTCCGTCATCCGGTGAAGATTGCTGTTACCGACATTCAGGAAGTGCGTGTACTCGTCGTACTGCTTCTCGAAGAACGGAAGTTCCTGACCGATGACGAACATGACATACGGCTTGTAGTTGAACTTCTTTCTCGTCGGAAGAATGTCGCACTCGCTGGAACGAAGTTGGAGTTCCTGCATGTGATGCGGATTGACGCCCCAGTCATTGTTCGGCCTTTCGAGTTCGAAGTGCCCCTTGTTGTTGAAAAGGATGCACCCAAGCACGGAACCGTCGCAACGATTCTGGACATATCCGTCTATGTCCCCCTTGCGGTCGAACTCCATTCTGATTTTGTCCGGATTGGCAAGCATGTAGTCCATCCATTCCTTGACCATTCTCATGGACGCGGAGGTCTTGCGTATGTACAACTGTCCTGCCTGTGGAGCGGGAAACTTCTGTGCTTCCTCTTCGGATACGTTGAAATCCTTCAAAATTTCTGGATTGCAGAACTGGCGAAGATAGGTGTAGCCATAGGCGAGTATGTCGGTGTTCGACAGTTTCTTCATCTTCTCCTCGAAGAAGAGATACCCGGCCAGATTGATGTCGGAGCCGCTGTCCGCATAAACAAGAATGTCTCCGTATCCGAGCCGTAACAACTCCTCGTAGATGGCTATCGGCTTCCAGAAGTAAAAGCCGTGAAACGGTTCCTTGAGCCTTTCCTTGTACTCGTCCGGAACAATGGACTCATCCTGTGTCACAACCTCGTCGAACCAGCCGCACTCCAATGCCCTGAAGTACAGTCTGGTTCGAGTTCCGACCCAATCGGAGGTCGAAAACGTGAGGAATACGCGCTTCGGCCTACTTGTCGTCATCGTCGGAAATGGACTTAATCTTGGGCGGAACCCTTGACAGCGAGCATTCCTTTTGGAACTCCTCGTCCAGCGCCGAAATGTGTTCCTCCCAGAACTTCTCATTGTCAAACTCGGAAGCCTTTCCGATTTCCTCGCCGTACACCGGTTCGCCTTCGGCGTCCTCGCCTGTTTTCAACTGGTACTTCTGGCCGTTCTTCTTGACGAATCCGATTTTCTCGGCTATGTCGAGGAGTCCGCTGTACTTGGACAGCCCGCGCCTGAAGTCGATGTAGAGGTTCGCTTCGAGGAACGGAATTACGAAGCGGGTCTTCTTGGCCCGAATCTTGAGATTCTCGCCATAGGCGAGGTCGGACATTCCGGAAGCGTCCTTGTTCTCCTCCTTATTCATCGAGGAGCGAATCTGGATGGAAGTGGACACGACGTAGGCAACCTTGTTGCCGCCGGAAGACTTGTCAAAGGTCTTGCTGGCGAACGGGGACGGGTCGTCGTAGACGTGGTTGGTGAAGATGATTCCGACATCGGCAAGCATTGCACAATCATTTGCCGTTCTCAAAAGACGCCCGATGTTTTGCGCCCTACGGCCCATGTCTGCGGAATACTCCCCCTTATCGTTATTCTCCATTTCTGTCTTGGTGCGAAGCATGCCAAGCGAATCGAGAACGATGATTGCCTTGATTCTCTCGTTTTCCGGAACCTTGGAGTTGTATCCGGCAATCGCCTTGCACTTCTTGGCGATGAGGGTCTCGACGGCATCGATGCTCGCCGTGTTGAAATACTGGAACTTGTGGCGGTCGTACACGTCCAGTCCGGAGTTCAGGAATCCCTCGACGGTCTCCGCATTCTCCGTATCAATGTAGATGACGAGATAACCGGCGTCCTGCGCGCCCTTGGCGATGCGGCGCATGAAGAAGGACTTTCCGGTTCCGGACTTGCCGGAGATTTCCATCATCCTTCCGCATGGAACCCCGCCTCCGACGAGACGCCCGCTGATGATTCCGTTCACGGCATATACGCCGGTGTCAATCCATTCGCTGATTGTGGATTCCTTGTTGAAATCCCTCACCAAAATCCCGTTCTTCTCAAATTCCGAGTCCATCCCCGTGATTTCATCGAACGAGGCGACTCCATCTTCAGTCTTTTTCTTGGCCATAGTATGTTCCTTGAATTGAAGGAAGTATACTACATTTTACGGATTTTGTCAAGCGGTTTCGACCCACCAATCAGAGCCTTCTTCGTATCCGATGGAGGACATAAGGTGGCGAAGGCGGTTGACCGGCGGGACGCGCATGGCTCCTCCGGGGGCGGACAGAAGCCTGACATGGATTGCTATGCGGCCAGCGTCTTGGTCGTCGATTGTCCACTTATCCGGTTCCAAGTTCTTGTTCAATATGCCGCATGCCGTCATATATGCCATTCTGGTTGCAAATCCGATGTAAATGGTATGACCGGCCTCATTGGCATACGGGTCGTAGTCCCATGCCTCGTCCAATTCCTTCAAAATGGAAGAAATTATGCCGTCGTAGGTTCTCATTTGTTTGGCTTACGGAACTTTTTCTTCTTGCCAACTCTTCCCATTCTGGTGTATCCCCCAAGAGGAACCGGAATTCTGGTATCGCCAGACGCAAAATTGTCACCGGAGAAAACTCCGCCGGTTGGCTGGCTGTTTCCAAACATTTCTGTGGAGAGACACTCCATAATCTGCTTGTATTTTGAGTCGAACTTACGCATAGCATCTATATTTAGGCCGTTATCGAGAGCAAAATCTTCGCTTGACAAACGGCGTAAATATGTTAAACTAACAAGGCATACCAAAAGGACTCCCCGATGAATGAACATACCCCCAAATGCAACTTGCTGAAACTGGTCAACGACCGTTTCGTCGAGTCTGCCGCAGAGTATGCCAAGACGACCGGGAGGCCGGGTGATGCCGAAAAATATGTCGCTTTGGGGTCGATAATCCAACGCAAGGTATGCCAAAAACTGCGAGAGACGTTTATCTGGGAGGACAGGCGTTTCGTGGATTTCGACCCATTCCTTTACTACTCCACGAATCTTTTGGTGCAGATAAACGCCAAAAAGATGCAAAAGGTGGCCCACGGATACCGGAAAATGTTGCAACACATGAGGGACAACGACCTCATTTCCATATCCGAACCGTATTGCCACGACGAACACCATAAAAAGTTCTGCAAATCCTATACCTTAAATACCAATCTGCTTCGTCAGGCGATTGATACCGTTTCTGCCGTAAGTCTGATTACAATCGACTTGCCGCAGGATGAACTGGACGAATTGAACGAACTTGCCGAAGAAGCAAAGAAGACCGAATGGGTAGAGTTTAACGGATTGAAGATGCACTTCGACATCGACGGGGCGATGCAGTGCGTCACGGACGATTTCACCAAGTGTCAAAAGGACAAATACGCCCTTTCCCCGACCAAGATGAAGTGTGCCCTCATCGCTTGGATGGACAAGACGCGGAACCATCAAAGCCATGTTGTCGATTTCAGGGACTTCCACTTCCTCACCTCGATGCCGAAAGCGGCCCTATACCACATTTTCGACGAGAAAGGGCGACGCTTCCATGAAATCATCGACCTTCCGTCCGGAAACATCCTTACTACAGCCTTGTCCTTCTACAATTCCGGTGACATTCCGGCCTCTGAATACTGCGACATTCTTCGTAGCATTTTCAAGAAGGAAGAATGCGGCTCCACCTACGACCAGTTCATTCAGGAGTCCGGCTCGAAGTTTCCAAGAAAGTTCATCAAGAAGTGTTTTCAGGTCGTAATCAACTGCTCCGACCGCCAAATGGAGGCCCACGAGCGAAAGGCCAAGGCGTTTTTCAAGAATCCGAACAACATCCATCTTCAAACTTCCAAGTGTGTCGTTGACATTTACAATTGGATGATGTCGAAATACCCAAATTTCGGGGAAAAACTGAGAAACTACGACGTGGTTCCATCGATGAACTACAAAAAAGAGGTAAAAGGAACCTATTATGCCTTCACCTATGTGGAAAAAAATCTCATAGACGGAATCCAAAACAATCTGAAGGGAGTCGGAAGCACCATTCGTATTCACGATGCGATTTGGGGTTTTGAGGATTTTGGAAGAGTTTCCAATCTTCTAAAATGGGAAGTGAAGAAACTTTCAACCCTAGACAGAATCTACCTCCCTCGGAAGTCCTTGGTTGATATTTCTTCCAATAAGGTTAGTAAGACTAACGCTAATGTTTCAAGAATGAGAGAAAACAGGAGGGTCATGGTGGCATGAAAATCAAAAGAAGGACCGTGAAGGCTGAAAAGCCGATGACAAAAGCGCAAGAAAAGAAGTTGCTGAAGAAGGCGACCAACAAGGCATTCTCCCTGTGGGGCGAATGCGGGCGGCTGTCTGCGGACGACAAGTGCGAGTTGTGCGGGGCCCACAGGGGCGACATAAAGGAAAACGGGAAGCCGACGATTCTGAACGGGCACCATCTTCGAATCCGGGACGACCACTCCCTTCGTTTTGACCCACACAACAACAGCACTCTCTGCCAGTGGTGCCACAAGTTTAGCCGGGAGGGGGCCCATAGGGGAACCATCTTGTTCAACGAGTGGTTGCGCCAAAACAGGAAGTCGGATTACGACTATCTGCTTAAAAACGCAAACAGAGAGCCAATCGATTCATTGGAGGACGTTTTGTTGGCTGTGGCGCAGTTGACCTACTGGAAATACTGGCTTTTGACGTTTCAGGGAAAGATTGTAGACGATTTGCCGCATTGTCCAAGAAAGATGGATACCAGTTCGGCGGATGCTATTTGCGCGGAGGTTGCCGCGAGGTTGGCGTTTGACAATCTATGAGCGATTATATGAAGATTTTGGTTGCCAGCGACCTGTTTCTTGAAATCAGGCTCAAGACTAGGGTTTTGTACGAAAATTGCATAAAAGACGGAGAGGACGCCTATCTGTCGGACATAACCTACAAAAGAGCGTTCGAAAAGGAATTTCGGGACAAGTTGGATGAAATCATAGAGGCAGGGGATTCCATCGTGATTCGGGACAAGGAGGAACTCGACAAGCACAATACCGTGGACAGCCATTCCGTTTGGCTAATGACCGCACAGGCGGAGAGGTGCTTTCCGGACCTGTTTGTCACCTCAAAGGAGTTGAAGGGCATGACCCAAGAGGAGCGGCACAGGTACTTGATAGAGAAGAAGTTTTCCAATTCCGTTCACAAGACTGATAAATGGACTAAATATAAGAAAGGCAAGGGAAAGACATGAGACTTTTCGACCAGATTATCAACGAACGCATGGAGTTGCTCGACAACGCCATGAGGCAGACCATCGTTGAGGATGCGGCCCAACAGCAGAAGCAACAGCAGATGCAACAGCAACAGGCCCAACAGGCACAGGCGCAACAGCAAGCCCAGCAACAGCAAGCACAGGCCGGTGCCGGACAGCAGAATCAGGCACAGGCACAGGCGCAACAGCAAGCACAGGCCCAGCAACAGGCGGTAGCCCAGCAACAGGCCCAACAGGCACAGGTCCAACAGCAACAGGCCCAGCAACAGCAGATGCAAGCCCAGCAACAGCAGATGGCCGCGCAACAGCAGGGCCAACAGCCGGGGCAGGAAGTTGACCCAGCCGCCCAGCAACAGCAGGAGCAACTCGCCCAGCAACAGGCCGAACTCGCCGCGCAACAGCAGATGCAAGCCCAGCAACAGCAGATGGCCGCGCAACAGCAGATGCAACAGCAACAGGCGCAACAGCAAGCCCAGCAACGGGCACAGGCGCAACAGCAAGCACAGGCCCAGCAACAGCAGAAGAAGCCAGCCGGAGCGAAGTAATGGAAAAGCGGTTTGACAGACTGTATGAGCATTACGTCCGCCTAGTCGAAGACGACATGGGCGGCGGAATGCCGCCTCCCGATATGGGTGGCGGCGGAGGTGGTGGCGGTCCGCAACCGCCGGACCCATGCTTTACCACTACGGGCGGCATCGAGTTCATGTTTCCGTTCATACGTTTGTACAACAGGGCAAAGGAGCAGGGTTCCCTGCCGTCCAAGGTTACGGATGCCATGATTGCAGACCGGGCGTTCTTGCAGGATATGCTTGAGGCGAGGGTCAAGGTCAAGTTGAAGAGAATCTTTGCCTTGGCCGGTATCACGGATTCCGATGTCCTTCGGGCGCAGAAGGAAAACGTTCGCGCGTACAAGGAGGCAAAGGACGCCAAGGGCGGCAAAATCGAAATCCGTCCGGTCGGCACGTCCGAGTTGAAGTGCATGCTGGACGTTATCGGAATCTTGGCCGACAAACTTCGTGACGACGGTCTGCACGATACCAATACTGGTAGGTCAGCCGCACCGGAGGTCGGATTTTCCAACAAAGGCGATGTGGACTATGCGAACATTTGGGTCGCCTACAATCGCATCGTGGCCGACGTAAAGGGAGAATACAGGAGCGGAGTCTAAATCCGAGCCTTGACATCTGCTCCGTGCGTGGTAAGTTATCATGCACGGAGTAATTTTTTGCATGAGAATACTGGTTTGTGGAGCCCCCTGTTCTGAAACGTCCGAATTCGTGGATGCTTTTGTAAAGAGGTATCCGAAGTACGAAGGACACGTCGAGAAGTTTTCCAAGGATACCCTTACCTTGGACAATTCCGTCGATATTTCGGTTATCGACAAGAAGTTCGAGGACCATGCGGAACTCGCCATTCACCACGGAAAGGACGAGTTTCTTATTACCGAGGGCGGTGTCATGGACGATTTGGTGATGGTCTATATGTTCATCGCCATGCACGTCAAGGACATCAACAAGGAGAAAATGAAGAAGTTTACGGCTCTTTTCTACTACTCCGTGTTCAATTATGATGTAATTTTCTATCTTCCGATTGCCGGAAAGATTACCAGATACCTTCCTAAAATTGAAAAGGAGGAGTTTTCCATGTACGCCTCTATGGATTCGTTCTTCGATGCCATTTGCAAGCAGAACGAGAAGCGGAACTCCACCCTGTTTCCGTTCGAGGAGGAAAAGGGGGCCCCGCCGGTGATTCGAGTCCCCGGAGGAACCGTTCAGGAACAGTTGGATTTGGTCGGTGAGTTGTATCTTGACAAGGATGGGTGCATGGATACCGTAGAGGTGGCACCATTGACCAAAAACGTAATAGATTCCGTTATCGACCCAACGGGAAAGCGCCGACTCGCTAAATAACTATAAAGTGGATAGACCATGAAGAATACAGACAATTTGTTCACCCGTTACTTCCTCAAGTCTTTGACCGAAGCGGTTGCCGCAGACCCTGTTGCCGACGTAGAAGCCGGTGGCACGGATGTTGACGCCCTCAAGACCGCACCAGTCGAGGGCGACGACCCGGCGGTTGCCGGTGCAGAGGGCGACGCCGCCGCATTGGCAGGAAACGAGACCTTGGTCAACAACATGGTTGCCGGTATCGAGAAGGCAGGACAGAACGCCAAGGAGTTGCAGACCCTTTCCGACAACTTGGAGAAGTTGAAGTCCCAGATGGCGGCTATGTTGCAGAATCCAGCAACCCGCGAGTATGCGGAGAAAATCAATTCCGCAATCGAGGACGGCCAGAAGAAGATTCAGGACAAGTTGACGAAGTTCTCCGATGCCGTAACCGACATGAACGGCGACGGAAACCAGAAGAAGCCCCTTTTTGGCGTGATGCCGCCAGCCGCCGGAGCGGCTCCCGCTCCTGCACCGGCTCCCGCCGAGGGCGGAGAGCCCCCTGCGGAACCGGCCCCAGAAGACGGTGCCCCGCCAGCCTAATGATTGGTTAGAAAAAGATGAACGCCTCCGGAAACGGGGGCGTTTTTTCTTGTTGACATTTTTCGCGTCTGGTTGTATACTATGCTCGCCATGAGCAAACCAGACGATACGAAAATCGCAATCATTTCAGACTTGCACTTCGGTGTGCATGGGGATTCCGAAAAGTGGCATAAGATTATGCTCGACTACGCCAAGTGGCTCGGAAATCTCCTACAGGAGCGTCAGTTGAGGCATCTGTTCATCCTCGGCGACGTGTTTGACAATCGTAAGGCCGTTGGTGTGGAAACCATGCAGATGGCCCACGACTTCTTCAACACCTTGTTCGAGTTCATGGGCGAAATTGGTCTTAAAATCACCATTTTGGCCGGAAACCACGACAGTTTCTACGAGGATACGGCAAAGACATCTTCGGTTTCCCTTTTCAGCAGTTGGCCGGGGGTCGATTTGGTTGCCGACAAGCCGCAGACCTATGTCTGGGGCCCAGCATGCAAGATGCTCTGCTGTCCGTGGGGAACGGATATGAGGGCTCTCGCCGAAACGGGAGAGACGTGGGATGTCATCATGGGGCATTTCGCGATTTCTTCGTTCGCCGACGTTCCGGGGCACCTCTATACCGGAGGTTACACGCCGGAGGAAATCACGGCGTCGGCTCCACTGGTGTTCAGCGGCCACTTCCATCTTCGTGACGACAAGACGTTCAAATTCGGAGGAAAGAAGAAGAGAATCGTCATCGTCGGTTCTCCCTACCAGTTGAACTGGGCGGATGCCGGTTCAACCAAGGGGGTTCATATCCTTGATGTGATTTCGAAGGAGGTCGAGTTCATCGAGAACACCGTCTCACCGAAGCATGTTCAAATCAACGTCGGGGACAAGGTTTCCAAGGAGGAGGTCGAGAACAACATTGTTCGCGTGATGGCCAATTCCGTGGAGGAGGCCAAGCAAGTCCAGTCCTACATCACGGAACTCAAGGATTTCGGCGTGGCCGACATCGGGGCGAAAATCAGCGCAATCGACGCCGTTCTCCCGGAACAGTTCGTGGCCGAGTCGGCAGGGGTGTTTGACCAGCACCAGTTGCTCGTAGATTACATCGAGGCTTGCGACTTCGGGGACAAGAAGGAGAAGGTCAAGGAAATCATGGAGCGCATCTACAAGATGGCAGTAGCCGCAGGGAAGGAGTCCGTCTAGTGAAGGAACCGGAATACTACTACATCGTCTGCAAACTGAACAAGGGAAACGAGGTCAACTACAACGAACTGGCTCCGAAGTTCTACCTTCACAGGAAGAACGCCCTGAAGGACTACGAGTACCAGATGAGGCAGAACCGGGAGCATCCGATGTTCAAAATCATCGACAACTACGAAAACCAGAAGTCCTTTGAGTGTGCCGATGGCATTTGGGCCTTTTCACAGCAGATGTTCGAAGACGGAATGATGGAAGGAATCGAAGATGAAGACAATCAACTTTAAGAAAATCGCAATCACCAATTTCCTGTCGTTCGGAAAGACGCAGGAATACGAGTTCGAGAATGGCATTACCCTTGTGTGCGGACGCAACAAGGACAGGGTGGACGACCCAAATGGATGTGGAAAGTCCACTATCTTCGATGCCCTGTCGTTTGCCCTTTTCGGCAAGACGATGAAGTCGCTCACCGCGAGCAATCTTGTCAATCGCATCGCCAAGAAAAACGGAGTAGTGCGGCTCGACATGGAGGTGGACGGAAAGCCGTTCGCCATCATTCGCGGAGTAAAGCCGTCGTTCGCCAAGGTGGAGGAGGACGGAAAGGAGAAGCAGTTCGCGGGCATCAAGCCGACGGACGAGTACATTTCCACCAAGATTGGAACGGATTACACCACGTTTCGAAACACGGTGATGATGACCTCCAACAATACGCCTCCGTTTCTTCAGCAGAACGCTGAGACGAAGCGGAAGTTCATCGAGTCTCTCTTCAACATCGAGTTTGTCCGTGAAATGGCAAATCTTCTGAAGGACGAGAACGCCCAGAAGATGCAGGAGTACAAGGAGGTCGGAATGCAGATTTCGTCTGCCGAGGCGTCCTTGGATGAGTGGAAGCGTCGTGTCGAGAGCGACAAGGAGCGCATTGCATCCAACATCAAGAGGTGCGAAGAGAGCCTGTCCCAATACAGGGAGCAGTACAATCGCGAGAAGGAGGTTTTTGACGCTTTGAAGGAGCCTTCGGAACCGGCGGAACTTGAAGTTCTCAAGAAGAAGGCCGTCGATGAATGGAAGGACGCCGAGGAGGAAGCGCAGAAGATTTCCACGGACATTTCTTTCTTTGTCAGGGAGATTTCCTCCAAGGAGGCCACTAAAAGCCAGAAGGAGTCTTGGATTGCTACGACCGAGGATTGGGTGGCCCGCGTGAATCAGGGGCTCAAGGACAGACATATCGAGGGTGATGTGTGGGAAATGCTCGAAAAGTACGAGCAGTACGGAGAGGAATCCGTAAACCTCGGAAAGGAACAGACGGCCAGAGCGACCAAAATTGAAAGCGCAAAGGAGAAGATTGCCGACATCGAGCGCCAGAAGAACGAACTTCTTTCCGGTGACAAGTGCCCAACATGCGGACATGTGTTCACCGAGGAGGAAAAGGCGGACCTTTCCTCCAAGGCCAAGGCGTTCGATGAGAAAATTATCATTGCCAACAATTACATCAAGCAACTCGGTGTGGAGATTCAGGAGTTGAAGTTGAAGCAGGATGATGTGGCAAGAAAGTTCAGAGTCGGCGCTTCCGCCGCAGACAAGCACATCGACGAAATCGAGAGTTGGAGAAAGGATGTCGAGAGGCTTGATGGGGAAATCAAGGAAGCAGAGGGCAAGAAGGCCGAGTTGGACAAGAAGTATTCCGATGTGCATTCCGTTTATACGGAGGCGCAGAAGAAATACAATGAAGTGTCCATCGCCATTTCAAATGCCTTGGCGGACAAGAGGCTTTACGATGAAAAGCGCAAGCACGTTGATGCTTTGAAGGGCTTTGTTGATTCCGCCGAAAGCGCTTTGAACAGGGCGAAGGAGGAGAAGTCCGACGCCGGTGACAAGGTTTCGGAGTACGAGGCGAAACTGGAAGACCTCCGCAAGACCTCCGGTGAAATCGAATTCGACCTTGAGGCTTACGGTTGTGCCAAGAAGGTTCTCGGAGACGACGGATACCGCGCTGAACTTGTCGGTCGTATCGTTGCGGCCCTGAACGCCAAGGCGAACGAGTACCTGTCCAAGTTGGACGCCCCGGTCACGATTGCAATCGACAAGTACTTCACCGACAACATCGTGGACATTACCACTGGCGAGACGGTCGAGTACGATTCTCTCTCCGGCGGAGAACAGCGCCGTGTTGACCTCGCCATGCTCTTGGCCTTCATGGACATTCGTTCCATGCAGGGAGACGCGAAGTTCTCTACCCTCTTCTTCGACGAGATTCTCGACTCTGCCCTGTCGCAACAGGCTTGCGAGCGGCTCATGGGAATCCTCAAGGATAAGTTGGACGAGGACGGAACCAACTCCGTGGTAATCACTCACCGCAAGGAGTTGCTCGACAACGACCTCGTGAATGGCAAGGTCATGGTGACGAAGTTGGGCGGCGTGTCCTCTATCGAGAAGATTTAGGGCAAGCCGTTCTCGACTCCGGGGAAGCGGAAGGCTTCCGGCTTAATCATCGTGAACTGCGTCATGCTGGATTCGCCGCGAAGGATGAACTTGCATTGGATTGCGAACCACGTTCCGTACTGGCGATAGTCGAACTTCGTCTCTTGGAACGACTTCGCGTCAACGCCGAAGAACACACCGGCCCTGTAGTGGGTCGAGCCCTTCACGGTCATAATGGCGCATCCGGTGTGCATTAGGCGACGCCAGACCTGTTGGACGAGTCCGTCGTTTCTGCGTCCGTACTTGTCCGGGTGCATCGACCAGTCTAACTGCTTGTTGTCCAGAGTCTTCTGGGCCAAGTTGTAAGGCACGGAAAGGAACAGTCCGTCAACGTACTTCTTGGACGTGTAGTTCTCGTTGATGAAGTCTTCTACGTTCTGCGGGATTCCCGTTGTGTCGTAGTAGAACATCTTGCGTTTGTCTCTGGCCGTCAGAACCAGCGGCGAGTTCAGTTTGTCGGCCTCTTGGATGTTCGTGTCGGAATATGTCCATACGGGGATGTTGTTCATGCCGACGGCCTTTTCAACGTCGTCCACGATTGTTCCCGGTTCGTACTGCGGGGAGAATGGGACGTAGTACATCTGGTCGATGTCGTCCTCGTGCGTCTGGATGAATCCGTGGCCGTATTCCCATTCGCCGGGAGAGTATGGGCCGGAACCAGCCTTCTCGCAGAATTTGGAAAGAGGCCAAAGCCTCCACAATTGCGTCACCCTGTCCTTCCAGAACAGGCAGATGTCGTGCGGTGCCGCCTCCGAAAGATGGTGGCGTAGCATGTGGGAAATGATGTTTCCGACCGATTCGTTTCCGTAGGAGGAATAGAATTCCCTCGTTATGCCGTCGTCCCAATACTCCCCGTCCCATTTCCTTTCCGTCAGTTCGAGGATGTCCTTAATTGCCAGACCGGTCTGCATTTCGCGCTCGTCGTCGTGCATTCTGGTCTGTTCCTTCGAGTGGAACGGGTTCAGCAGGGCCGTGGCGGTGGACCATTCGATAGAGCGCTCGAACATCTGCTGGATGTCCATTTCCTCCAAGGCCAGAACCGTGAAGTTCCTGTTCGGGTCGTCAGCCTCAAGTTTCTTTCTGTCAACGACTACGAACTCCATGTCGAACGTGTGCGTAGGCGGGAAGTCCGGCTGGTCTCCGACCGGTGCCGGTTCCAAGTGGATGAGAACGGTATCGCGCTTGTCGTTGCGGAAGATGTACTTCTCCTCCGTTTCCTCCGGCGGCGGGTCCTGATACGGGTTCGGCTTCCTCTCCATCGCATTTTCCTGCGAGTCGTACATGAGGATTGCCGTGTGGCCCCAGTTCAGGATATTGTCCGTGAGTTCGAACGACTGCAAGTTCTGGTAGTGTATCTTGATTTCATATCCGTCGGAGTTGGTGAACTTCATGCCGAAGTAATACCATTGTCCGTTGACCTGTATTTCTTCGTAGTCGTTTTCTGTTTCTGGGGGTGGTACTGGCATGTTCGTCTCCTATTTCTTCATCGTGGCCAGAATGTCCGAAATCGTGGCCTTGATTGGAACCTTAATCATTTGTCCGGGAATGAAAATCTTGAACGGGTCTTGGATGTGGTTCGCCTCCGCTATGACCCACCACAGGCGGATGGTCTCGTAGAATGCCCACGAAATGTTTTGTAGGGTTTCCCCTCCCGTGGTCTTGAACTCGATGTAGGAATAAGGAGCCAGTTCCGTCGGAAATACTCTGGTGGAAAGCAAATTGAAGAACGGCCTATCGTCGGAGTCCTTGTAGATGTTGAATCCGTTTTCTAGGTTGGTTCCGTTGATGTGGTAGAATTTGTTGGACTTGTGGATTTCCTTGTCGTAGTCCGTTATCTTTTCGCCTTTAGTCATCTAACAGCCTCCCGTCTTTCCAAGGAATGTCGGCTTGGTTGGTGGTATCGTCCTTCACCACTCCTGTAATCTGGTTTATGTCGTTCAAGTCGAACAGGGCGGCACCGCTTCTGGTTTGGTAGCCGGGTGCGTTCTCCTCCAATCCGGTGGAAAGGAGTTCCCTGTCCGTGTAGACGCATTTGTCCAATGGAGTGTTGCTACCGGCTGGGGTGATTGCCTGAAAGTCCTTTCTTCTGGCCGGATTCATTCCGTAGAGGTGTGTTTGTCTGGACGGCATCACCAAGTCGCAGAAGGAGATTTCGATTTCCCATGCGTCCGGGATGTAGATAACGTCGTTTTCAGGATTGAATGCTCCCGTTCCGGGGCTTGGCGCACCCGTTCCACCTGCCGCTCCGAGTGCGGAGTAGGTCATAACGCTACCGATTTGCTTGATTGAAAGTTTTGATATTGCACACGCGGGAGAATATCGCATTCCCGGAATATACATTGTGTAAATCGGCGGCGGCACGGCTTTCGTCGTGTTCATCTGGTCGTGCAAGCAGGATACGATGAGGTATTGGCAGAAGTGGTAGTTCTTTATCCACGTTTGCGGCGTAGCGTTCGTGTTGATGAGGTAGAACTTTGTGGTAACGTCCTCTGATTCGTTGGTCGTCCACTGCATACCGTTGTTTTCGACCTTCGCCGGGGCGGCGTTCGTCACTTGGTTTACGGTATCGCTTATCGCTCCGACCGCACTGCCGAAAAAGTTGATGACCCCTCCGATTGCGCCGACCAAGCCACCGGCACCATTGTCCTTTCCGCTGTTGCCACCGGCATCGACAGGTTCCCACGTTTCGTCAACCGACCAAACCGTATCCGTCAGGTATGGAAGGATGTATGTGTGCCCCGTGGCCGTGCAAGTGTACATAGCCGCATACGGGTTGTCTCCGATGAGTTTTCCGAGCGACAGTTTTCTGGTGGCCTGTGCATAAAGGGCGGAGTTGGCCAGTTCGTATTCGCGGAGGATGATTCTCGGTATGTGCGACACTGGCATGTCAACCTCGACACCGGTGTGCCACTTGTAGTCTCTTACGATGTCTACGATTCCGGGGAACCTGTAGGCGGCGGCAACGTCCTTGAGTTTGATGGAGTTACCGGCGGAACCGGCACCGAACGCACTGCCGATAAGAGTTCCTGCGGCATTGAGTACTCCTCCGACTATTCCTCCTACAATCGGGATTTTCGATGCAAGGTTTCCTGCGGCCTTGAGCGTACCGGCAACGGCTTTCTGTGCCGCACGGGCAACAGCCCCTGCCGCATTAGCCACCTTGCTTGCCATTCTTCCAAGCCAACTCATCTAAATCTCCTATCCGTTTCTAGTTCTGTTGCTTGCATATCTTACCGTCGAAAAGGAGTCCTTTACGTCGGTGGATTTGGAGCCTTCGGGCTTGTCCCCTTCGCCCCCGCTGTTTTGCTGTCCTTTGCTCTTGAACCGGTCCCAGAAACTTCCCTTTCCGCTCGGTTGCTGGTGCCTTGTGTTCTGTTCGATTTTTGCGAGGAGTTTGATTGCCACAATGGTTCCCTGCATAAAGAACTGCTGGGTCTTCTTTTCCTCCTTGCTTGCTTTGGCGGCGTCCTTGTCCTTCCGCTCTCCGGCCTTCTTTGCGTCCTCCGGAGAGATACCGCCGATGTCGTTTTCCTTTTCCTCGCCGCCGCCAGCCGCTTCTTCGCCTCCGCCGGAAGGCGCTTCTCCGCCGCCACCTGACATAAGGGCCTTGGCAAGAGCGATACCGCCGATAACTGCGGCGGCACCACCGGCCAACGCAACCAAGTTCAATGGGAACGGCATCATCATTGCGCCCTTGACCGCTCCTGCGGCGGCTTGGGCACCCTTCATAACGATGTTCTTCATCGCCATCGCGGCTTCCTTGGCGTGAGCCGCCGCATTGGATGCCATTTCCTTGGCGTTGTTCTTGAGCGTCGTAAGGCATTTCAAATTGGAAGCGGCCCTTTGGGCTTTAGAGAACCTGAGTTTTTGAAGATGTCTGAATTTGTCCTTTACGAAGGCGGCGGCTTTCTTCGCCTGTTCCTTGGCAAGCATCGCCATTGCGGCGACGTGCTGTGCCTTGGATTGCAGGAACGCCATCTTCTCTTGGGCCATCTTTTGAAGATTCTGCATCTTCTCCTCTGCGGCCCTTTGAAGATTCGCCTTCGAAAACTTGTTCTTGAGGTCTTCCAGTTTCTGACGGGCTTTGGCTTCCAGTTCGAGCGCCTTCTGCTTTCCGGTGTCGATGAGTTCCTTGCCCTTTGCGGCAACGGCTCCCCCTACCTTCTTTGCGGCCTGTACGCCCTTACCGGCCAGTTCCTTGCCCTTTTCCACCGCGTTTGCGCCGATTTCCTTCGCCTTGCCAGCACCGGCCTTGATTGCGGCACCGGCCTTTCCGGCCATTTCCTTGCCTTTGGCTACGGCGTTTATTCCAAGTTCCTTTGCCTTACCGGCACCGGCTTGGAGTTTCTCCTTTGCCTTTCCGGCTAGGTCCTTGCCCTTGTCAACTGCGCTTTTTCCAAGGTCTTTGGCCTTGCTTACACCGGCTTGAAGTTTGTCCTTGGCCTTTTCGGCAAGACCTGTGACTTTTTCTTTGGCCTTGTTGGCGAGGTCTTTTATCTTGTCTCCGATGCTTGCGAAGAATCCGCCAGCACCGGCACCCTTTGCCTTTCCGGCACCATTCTTCTTGATGTCGGCAACGTCGTCTGAAATCTTCTGAAGGAGTTGCTGTGTGCCGCCGCCTTCTCCGGAAATGGCGGGAGTGGTTGGCGCTACAGCCGCCACTCCGCTTGCGGCGTCGTCCTTCTTCTCCTCTTTCTTGTCTTCGCCCTTCTTGCCTTCCTTCTTCGCTTCCGGGGCGGCGTCCTTCTTTTTGCCGAACGAGAACAGCGACTTGATTCCGTCGAACTTCTCCTTCATCGCCTTGAGCGGAGACGTGTCAAGTCCGAGGATTCCGCTAATTTTGGACATCAAGCCGCCCTTCTTTTCGCCACCCTTGTCGTCCTTCTTCTCATCCGGCTTCTTTTCTTCCGGTTTGGACTCCGGCGCGGTTTCGGGTTTCGGCTCGTCTTTCTTGGCTTCCGGCTCTTCCGTTTTGTCCTTTGGCTTTTCCTCTTCCTTCTTTTCCTTCTTGTTTGCAAGTTTGCCTAGGGCGTTGGACACGAACATCTGGAACTTGGAAGGCTTCTCTTCCCCGTTTTCGTCCTTTTGCTTTCCAAAAATCTTCTTGATTCCACCGAACATCATGCCTAGAGGGGAGGCGGCGAACGCGGATTTGAGAAGTCCGGTAATTCCTTTCTGGTCGTCCTTCTTGTCATCCTTCTTTTCCTCTTTTTGTGGTTCCTGCGCTGGCGGCGTCTGTTGTTGTGGCGTGGCCGATGCGGCTTCAGGGGACGGTTCGGGGGTTTTATCCTCCGACTCCTCTTTCTTATTTTCCGTGTTCTTGGAAATCTTGTCGAGAATCTTTGTTGTCAGGACTTGGAACTTGGATGGTTTTTCCTCCCCCTTGTCGTCCTTCTTCTTTTCGAAGAATCCCCTTACGCCATTGACCATCGTTCCGATGGGTGACGATGCGATTGCGGATTTCAAAACCTTTCCGAGCCCACCGGTCTCTTCCTTCTTTTCCGGTTCTTCTGACTCTTCTTTCTTTTCCGGTTCCGGTTCGGGGGGCGCTATCGCCTTCGGTTCCTCCGGGGCGGGTTCAATCGCCTTTTGGCTCTGTTCTCCCTCAAGTTTGACGGGTACGGTCTGGGACGGGTCTATCGTTACCACGGAATCCGTGGCTTCGTCAGTTTTCGGAACATCCTGCTTCTCGTCCTTTTCCTCCTCTGTCTTCTTTGCCGCCTCTGTTGTTTCGGGAGGTGGCGGAGCGGGGGATGGAGGAGCGGATGGCGCTGGCGGTGCCGGTGCGCCGCCACCGCCTTTAATCATTGCAAGGGCTCCGACCACTGCGGCTATTCCAGCACCTAATGCCGCTATGTTAAACGGGAACGGAATCATCATCGAGTTCGCCGTGGCACCGGCGACCGCTTTTCCACCTGCTGATACCGTGGCCGTAGTGTTTGCGGCAACCTGTTTAGCGGTTGATGCGGCGGTTTCCGTTGCGGCCTCTACGGCGTTTTTCTTTACGGATTTTCCAAGCAGACCTTGAACTTTTTCGAGCATCTTGTTGGATTTTTCCAACTTCTCGTTGTGGCCGAGCCAATCTTGGATGGAGGTGATGACCCCCTTTATTCCGCTCTTTCCGTCTTTTTCCCCGGACATTTCGTCCGAGGTTTCCTTGAAGGCTTTTGCAGACTCGGTTGCGGAGTCCATAGAAGCCGTTAGTTTGTCGATGGCCGAGGCGTTTTCTATAATTTCTTCCTTTTTTGCCAATCCGAGTGTTGATACGTCCCCTCCGGACGAGCCCTTTCCGTCAACGGCCTTTGAAAAAGTGTTTACTGCGGCGGTGAATTTGTTGATTGAGCCATCCATGCTCCTTCCGCCGACGGCACCGGGGGTTCCCTTTCCCGTTAGTTTGGAAATGAGACCTTCAAGCGGGGTTCCTTGGGCCTTTTGACCGATGAAATTGCCGATAGACCCTTTCACAGACGCTTTTACGTCCTTGAAAAGGTCGCCAACAAATGAAGATTTTCCCGTCGATGCCATTTAATCTTTATTTAGAAGGAACTACGGGTTTTGGACGGTCTATCCAAAGTCGAAATCGTCGAAGTCTTCTGCGTCTCCGAGGTTGAACATCTTGCCCTCGCTCTTGGCGGCGGCTTGAAGTTTTGCTTCTTCTTCCTCCCGCCCGAAGTTCAGGAACAACTGCCTTTCCACCGGAGGGAGTTCTTCGACGTATTCCGGGGTGAACTTGTATTTTCTTACAAGAATCCAGATTTCCTCGAAAATGTTCTGTAAGTCAGCCCAATACAACTGGCTTACGAACCGATAAAAAAATCGGAACTGTAGAAGTCCAAGGTGTAGGTATGGTCCTTTCCTTCCTTATCCTTAATCTTAAGGAGGTATACGGAATTGAGGTCCTTGAGGATGTCGTTCACCCGGTCAACCAACTTGGAGGTGAGTCCAGACGGAAGGCTCTCGATGATTTTCATCTTTTCCTTGGAAGGAAGGTTTTCGATGTTGGTCGTCACATCGTCGCCGCCTTCTACCGGGACGGTGATGGACTTTACGAATTTAAGGCACTCTAGGACGTAAAGTTCGCCGACTGCGGACGAGGAAACGTCGGAATCGTCGCTGGTGGCGTCCTTTCTAGCCTTCTGTTCGATGTCCTTCTCGATGGATACCTCCGTGCCGATTGTCGGTAGGCCGATGGACAACTTGATGTCGGTTCCTTCGGTCGAAAGGGTTTCGGCGAAGGTCTGACCCTTGAACTTCTTGATGATTCTCTTACAAATCGTATTGAGGTCGATGGAGGCATTCGTCGGCTTTCCGTCCTCGTTGGGCAAATCGTTGATTACCACCTTGTAGATTGGGGAAATCGACACCATTCTCATGGCGATTGTCACGAGGAGTTTGTCAACAATCGTGAATTTAGATACGTCAACCTCCGGGTCCGCGCAGTTTTCCTTGATGATGGCGAACAGGGAGTACATGATATTGGTGAACTCGTCCATGTTGGACATGGAAGCCTTCACGAACATCTTCTGCTGGGCCGTAGTCAATTGGAAAAACGGCACTTCCCTGTCCAGAGAGGGAATAAATATGGGAAAAGAAAACTTCTTCTTGCTTTCCGCAATGCGGTTCAACAGGGAGTTTACGTCTATTTCGGTTGCCATAGCGATTCTTTCTTTACCGGTATTTAAGAAGGCAACCAGATTTTTCAAGAGATTTGCCAGTCCATACTAAATATCGGTATAGGTTGGAGAACACATAATGACTAACGACATCCTTAACTTTTACAAGACCGCGCAACTTCGGGAGTTCGCCCGTAAGTTCATGTTTGAGGTCAAGACCCTTGGCCCGTTCGACCAAGACGACCTCATTTACATCACCACGGCCACCCTTCCTGCCAGAACCATTGCCGTCAAGGAAATGAAGTTCATGGGTTGGAGCGGAAGAATCCCCGGAACCGTTGCTTACGACGGAAACGACGCTTGGAACGTCACATTCCGTTGCGACGAGGCCCATAACATCCGCCGCAAGGCGCTCGCATGGCAGGACGAAATCTTCTCCATCCAGCGCTCCGGTACGAAGTTCGGTACTCCTAGAAACATGGTCGCCACCCTCGCCCTCAAGACCAAGGATAGGACGCAGGACCACGACCTCTACACGTTCTACGGTATCTTCCCGACGAAGGTTGGAGAAATCCAGTACGACATTACGGACGACGGTGAAATCGCCACGTTCGACGTAACGTTTGCATATCAGTTCTGGTCCGACGGACTCGCTCTCCATCAGGGCGCAGAATCCGAAAACGGCTAATGAACTGAAATGACAAAGTTCTCCTCCATAGTTGAAAGCAAACTGAACGACTTGACTTCCTTGTCAGAACACGACGAGGAAGTCAAGTCTTTGCTTTCGGAAGCCGCCGCTCCGGTGCCTCCTGCGGCGATGCCACCGGCGGTTATGCCGCAACCGGCTGGTGGAGGAAAACAGGCTGGGTTCGATTTGGTTTCCGTTGTGAAACAGCAGAGGGAACTCGCCCAGATGCAGAGAGACCCGAAGAGATTGGTACGAGAAGGAATGTATCCCAATTCGTATAATCCGGGACAACCAATCGTAATGTGGTTCTCGAAGGGGTTGCAGACAAGCACTCAGAACTTGAAAAGCAAGTTGACTAGGGATGTTTCCTGCATTTGCGGAATGCATCCGTTCAATATACAGCATCTGTATGGAATTCTAACGGGACGCGCCACCTTGAATCCATCGCATATTGTCACAAACGACTTGGGAAGCGTCGAATACCACAAGGTCGCTTGGGAACCAGATACCAATAAAGACGGCAAGGTGAAATTGGACAAGGATGGCCAGCCGAAACTGAAGCCGATTTTGGGTAGTGGGACATGGGATGTCGAGTCTCCAACAACCGGAAGCGATGTAGTATTGGCACCGAATGCAAGCGAAAAAGACCTGTTTGGAGACACGGGAGGCGGGAGCGACAAATATGCCGAAAAGCAGTTCAATCAGGCAATGTATTGGTTGACTGCAACCGCCGAACTTGGCGAAGGAAAGGCGATTTTGAACAGCGATGCGGCCATACAGAAACTCTACAACGAAGACGCAAAGGCTGTCGAAAAGTATTATACGGAACTGGCATCCAACGAAGAAATTGCCAATGCCCTGTTCCAAATGGATTTGTCCATTGGGTATGATGGTTCTTTGACAAACACCCCGCTTGTTCAAGATGATGTGGATGAATTTGAAAAGCAAAACGGCGCTGGGGTTGCCGGTGGGGCTACTGCAAGCACGGCATTCGGAAATGGATTGTCCCCGACGGGAGACGCCGAAGAGGCTATGGGAGATTATGCGAAGGCAATGGCTCCAAAGCCGGGTCAGCCAACTTCGACATTGACTAATGGTGTGCCGAATCCGGGAAACCCAGAAGAAGAGACCGACCCGGAAAAGGCCACCCAGATGAGCGACGAACAGGCGAGAAACGAGCAGGAAGAAATGCTGTTGCGCTCCAAGATGAATGAAATCCAGCAAAAGATTCTCGACATGGGAAGGCAGTACAGGACAATCGTTTCCCCCGCTTGGTTCAAGGAACAGGCGTTGGACTTCGTAAACCAGTTGAGAAACCATTTCGTCGATGGACTCACCCAGTTCACCGGTGCCCCAAGAAGCCTGACATACATGGACTTCTTCACGACGGAGCCGGACAGGAACTTGGTATATTGCATAAACCACTATCCGCCGCAATGCACCGGTTGGACACAGGCGAACCCATTTTTGGCGAACGTTTTGAGAACGACCGACAAGGAACTTCCGAAGATAACGAGAATGAAGAACTTTGTGGCGGCTAACAAGGTTGGTTTCAAGCAAAAGACAAACAAATACGGGGCAACGTCTTCTTACTTCTAACCGTCATAGCCTCATAAATATAGTAAAGGCATTCGAATGGCGGCTCTCAATAGTATCTACCAGTGGTATTTCGATAACTTCCTGAACGAGAATACCGGTCCCGACCTGAACAATCTATGGTTGGTGTCGATAACTCCGCAGGAGGGCGAAGCCCGCTTTCTCGACATTTTGAAGCAGGAAGCCGCTCGCTTCGATTATGCCAGTGCGTCGGTTCAGGCCAGAACAGGAATCGTGACCGATTACGCCACCAAGGACATGGCTAGAATGGTCGATGCCACTTGGAAGGCGAATGTGAAGTCCGTACCGGCCAATCTCAACGTAAATGGTTGGGGTTCCAACGGTATATTGATTAACATCAATCAGGTGGACATCCCGACAGACACGTTGAACACCAAGAATGCTGAAATGGGGCCGGGATACACATGGGTTCCACCGATGCTCGCGGACAACCATGCTCCGTTCCAGCCCTTCCAATTGCAGTTCTATTATACCGCATATCCGTTTTCGGAGTTCATTATTCGTCCGTGGACGATGGCCGTGAACAGATACGGATTGAAATTGAGGGCTTCCAGAGCCCATATCACCTGTACATTGTTTACCAAGCACAATCAGTTGTATCTTGGAAATACCAACTGGTCTCCGAAGTTCCAGTACAAGTTCTACTCGTGCTATCCGCAGGGAAATCCACAGGTGCAGTTGAACTACACGGACGATGGGCAGGATAAGGTGACGCAGGTTGCGTTCGGCTATGATTTCTACAGAATCGGCATTCCGGACAAGAGATACCTAGAGCCAAAGCCGACATCCGAGACCGAAATCAAGCAGGGAACGTTCCTGAAGGGGCTTCGTGATTTGGTTGTCGTGAATCCGGATGAGTTCGACGAAAGTGGAATCTACGACCCGTTCGAGGCCGAGGGGCTTTCGAGAAATGTTGGCGGAATGGCGGCGGTTGCCGCCGCAGAGAACGCCGGTGCAAAGCCGGACGAAAATGATACTCCCGTTCCGGATGATATTATCTATGTGGAACAGCCTCTTACGGAAACGGACGAGGCGATGATGGACGTTAATGCAAATCCTGCCATATCCAAGGCGGTCAGCGCCGGAGTCAAGAAAGTTGATGGAGACGAGCCATCAATGCAAGCAAACGCCAACCCAGCGGTCAAGGCCGTCAATCAGAGTTTTGCCGGTCCGACGCAAAACGACGAGCCAAAGGACGTTGCTCCCGAAATGGTTTTTCCGGACGAAGAGGACGAGGCGACGGAACACAGCGAAGAGGTCGGATATGTGTATGCAAACTCCAATCCGATAGATGGGGACGAGCCTACGGGGGAAATGCCGCAAAAGGTGCTTCCGCCAAAGGAGGACGAGGCGACTGAAAGAAGCCCGGAGGTTCTGATGGCTAGGGCATGGACGATGTTGCGCGGATTGACGATGCGCAACGATGAGCCGAGAAGGGCTCCATACTCCGCCGTGTCCATTCCGCTGGACGACGAGGTGCAGTCGTTCGCCTACATGTTCGCCCAGCCAAATCCGATGGACGAGCCGGGTTCCATAACGTATACGTTTGCGATGCCGGATATGATGGACGAGCCGTTGTGGACGACCCAGATGTTTGCATTTGTAAATCCATTGGACGAACCATTCTTTGTTCCGTTCATACCCGGATTCGTAAATTTTGACGACGACCCGTATCATGTCGCTTCGATGTATGAGTTTGTCAATCCATTGGACGACCCGAACGCGGTTCCTTCCACTTGGTTGGGTGTAAATCCGGAAGACGACCCATTTGGAGTTCCGCACCTTCCCGTTGGGGTAAATCCGGAAGACGACCCAGATAAGGTTGGAAATCCAATACTTAAAATAGGTCCAGACGAGCCCGAAAAAGTTCCAGAGGAGCCGGTTTCGCCGGACGCGGATGACGACCCCAACGAGATTCCGATTGTTCTGGAAGGCGTTGACCCGGAGGACGAGCCGCAGGACATCGGAGTTGCAAAGCCGGGAATCGGAGACGACGAGCCTAGGGACATTCCATTGAACGTCGGAAGGACCGACACGGACGATGAGCCGGGGTATGTTGACGTAGATGGAGGTCCGGATGAGAATGACGAACCGGGCAACATTCCAGACATCGGGGTTGATGTTGATGAGGATGACGACCCAGACAAACTGAATTTCAATGGGCGCAAGGTGAATGACGAGGACGACCCGGAAAAAGTCAACTTTGACGGGCGCGACATTTCGGAGGACGATGAGGTAGAAAAGGTTAAGATGGACGTTGTTGAGCCGGACGAGAACGATGAGGTCGAGGACAACCTGAAGGTTCCGACGTTCGACATCGGCAATGACGAGTCGGAGAAAGTAGCCGTTAAGAACATCGACCCGGAGTACGACGAGCCGAAGACCGAGAAGCAACAGGACGTTCTTCCGGAGTATGACGAGCCTCAAATTGAGAAACAGCAGGAGGTCGTGCCGGAGTACGACGAGCCTCCCATTTTCACCCAGCCGGTGACACAGCCTGAATACGACGAGCCAAACATGAGCATAACTACCAACAATCCAAGCATAGGGTCCGACGAGCCGGAGTTTTCCGCTCGAATCAAGAACGTTCAAGTAGGTGAGGACGAGCCCACATTCAACTCCATTCCGGCAAAGTCGCTGGGAGACGGGGAGCCGACGACAATCAAGGTTCAGGAGATAAGGCCGGAGGCTTGGGAGATTTCGCTGAAAAACTTTGCGTTCAGAGCGCCAAAATAAGGGCATGAAATCCCGCTGGTGCGGATAAATATATGAAAAGCACCAACTATGGGACTCACTACACCAACATACGGATTCCGGTATCCGAAGATAACCCAAATAACAAACCTTCACGACGCGCGTCAGAATGGCGGGTTTACGCTGGCCGTGGAACGCGAAGGTTCTTACGGTTCGTGTGTTTTGGAAACATACGTTCAGTGCTTGGTTGGAAATAGAGGGGAACAATTGGATTATGTGTCCCCAAAAGACAGCAGATGGAAAAAAGTACCGTCCCCGGCAATATCCGGTAGTACGGCTGGCGGATTTACCGTTAAGGTTAGTTCTTCGAACATAATAGATTTGTTCGGAAGCAGAGCCTATGAAGAAGTTTTGTTGACAAAACGAGCCATTCACTTTGCAGTATTTGAAAAGATAACGTGTTCATATACTGGATTGACAGACATTTATTTTCGAATCGAAGGGAAGCAAGTTGTCGCTAGGTCGCTAAAGAATCAGGCCATTTCAGATAAATACTATAGTGTAGGGTCAAAAGTCAGCACATTAGGCGGAGGAGATTTTCCGTCTACCATTAACAGGGTGGTGGTTGACTTGGCCGAAAGAATAGACTCTAACGCCATGCGAGAAACCAGAAGTGTTTATGTTTCCAGCGGCAAAAAAATCTATGGATTCGATTATTACAGCGGAGCAAAAATAGCAGAATCGTCTTCTTACGAAGTACTGATAAACGCCATTTCCGTTGACCCTTCGACAGGAATCGTTTGGTTTGTGGTTCCGGGAGCAACCGGAAAGGTCAACGTAATAGGAATCAAGCCGGATGGAAAGGGTGGATTTGATGAGCAGAAAACATTCAGCATCAAACCCGGAAGGACAAAGAGCGAAGGAATTTCCGTTCCAGTAAACGGAACAAAGGACGACATCGCCAAGAGAATCACCGGAGGTGTGATTTCTCGTGGCGCTGGCAAGAAGTTCTGGTTTTCCTTTATCGTGGACAAGGATTCTGTTATTTCGGTTTGCGTATCGAATTCCGGAACTGTTGCCGGGTATCGTTATGGCGACTGGTATGTATTGGACAGAATGCACTTTGGCGCTTGGCACGGAAAAAATGCTTTCCCGTGCCCAGAGACGTTGAAACTGACAGGAAGCGGAAGGGCATATTATACATACAAGCCGGATAAAGAGTACGGAATCCCAAAGGGAACGGACAACATTCAGGGAATCTGCAACGGAATCGGTTCTGCCGTGTACGTCAACGGGCATACATACTACCACGAGGATTGGAGATATTGGAACGATGTAATCATTACCGGATGGACGACAAAGGGTGCCAGATGCGGAGATAATGAGTTTACAGAGAGTTTTTATTATCCATCTTATGTTTTAAATGAAGATGGAACGTTTATGAAAGACCCAAGCAATTCATCTTTGTATGCCGTGGTGAAAAAAGAGGTACATGAACTTGGGTATCCGGTTGATGACCTTTGGCTGAAGTTTGATTCGTCTCGTTCGGGGAAAGTGGCCAAAAGTTATGACCCGGACCATGAAACTGGGGATTCAACCCACTGTGATTTCGGGTATTCAAAAGGAAAGTACAGTCTTCCATACAATCCAAATATAAAGACTTCTGGGGCTTTTAAGAATGTAAAGGACGTTGAATACTGCTGGGACGGTTCTCCGCAAATCGATTATGAGAAACTTAAGCCCCACAACGACCCGGCCCACATGGTGTATCAAGATAATAGTTACACATACGCAAAGGGAGACCATTGGTATCAATTACAGGATTTGGGGTTTGTCTATGGAGCGAACGCATCGCTGATGCAACCGGGAAAGAGTTATCCGACAGGAACAAACGCATTGCATTATTGGTCAAGTACAGCCAATAATGCGCAATTGTATTTCTCGAACGGAGTTTGTGAGGATAACCCAAGTCAAATAACTGATGTTACGGTAGAAACTACCGCAAACAGTTCCACCGTTTCTTTGTTTAATTTCAATGGATATAGAGAGAAGTCGAATGTAATACTTTCTAGAGATACTGATAAGGAGTATATGAGTAAGAGAGGGGATTGGGTAGTTTCCGGCGTTCACGGAAAGAACGTAAAGGGATTTGGCTACCAGAAAGATTTGCGTGTAACCCCATCGCACACTTCCAATTATTTTGACGCCATGTGCCCTGTTGGTGGGGAGCAGACCAGCAGATTCCCCGTAGAAACGTATGGATGGAGAGGAAAATACGGAACGCACAGTCCGCACGTTTGGGGGTTCTCGGAGGACTGGGGAATCAATAAGGCCGGATATACGTTTGCCGAAACGGGGTGGTCGTGTGAAAAGGCACCAAGAGCGCCAAGGATGTCGATGTACGGAATGGAGTGCCGCCTAAACGCGGATGGCAATCTGCAAGCATCGAACGGTTTTTCGAAAGACGAGTATGGGGAAATCATACAAACAAACTACGACCAAGGAGTTGCCTATATCTTGACATATACAAAGACGGGTTCTAACTCCCTGCATAGGTCTCACTCCGTTGATAGTAGTAAGGTAACGGGCCTCACGAAGGTTTGCGGTGTTTGTATTGACGATACCAACAGATTATTCTTTGAAAAGGATGAGGCTTCTTCCGCTAAAGTGGTTTCGACCCTTCCATCGGATGCGCAGTCTAGATTCAAGTATCGAAATCCGTATGCAAGCGACCTAAAGCAATTTACGATATTCGGAAACCACAACAATTCGTATCAGACGATAGAGGCGTGTTGTTTGGCTTACGGAGGGCAGTTTTCGTATAAAACGGCAAGGGAAAAGATTTTAGCCGAAGGAATTACAACGGTTGCCACAAACGTTCAGGACAAGTACATATTGTCCACCGGCAATTTTGATTTTGGAAACGGCAATCATGGTGGCCAGTTCAATCAAGACAATACTGGAATGGGGGCAATAAAGGCGCTTGGCTATTGCTATACTTTGCGTACACAGGCTCACCCGCTTCCGGTTGCCCCGAAGGGCCGTCTTGTGATAACGGAGTCCAGAGTAAGGCAGGAGAAAAATTGCTACGAGACGGAAATCGGAAAGGATTTCTGGCAGAAGTCCGTCATCCAGCCAACAACCTATGATGAAATCAAGGGAACGTTGAACTCGACGGACAATTTCACCCAGATTGAATCCGCCCCAGTTCAAAGGGATACACTGTACATCCACATGGGGAATGCTACGGATAAGGATGCCGCAATGGCGGAAAAATTCGGACTTTCTGCCGCAGGATACGACCACTTCGCCACAAAGCATTTGCTGGATGTGTTTACGACCGGTTCGTATGCTCCGGACGAGTTCATTCTTGAATATCGCGACGCCGAAGAGAGAAACAGGGACGCAAACAAGCATTCTACATTCAAGTCGTTTTACGCAGGGACGGACATTACGTCTGCAAACAATGGATTCTATGTAAACTACGAAGCACCGGACGCATGGGACGCCATAACGGTTTATGGAAAGCCGATAAAGACGGAGACGACAAACGGCGACACCGCCAAGTTGTATAGGTGGGGGCAGAACACCCCATACGAAAAGTACACAGCGACAGACACGTTGCGGTATTCTTCGGTTCACCCGGATGTATATGTCAACACCAAGGCGGAGGTTGACGGAATGACGGACAAGTCTTGGGCTTGGGTCGAGAACAACGACAAAGCCCACACGAAGCCGAAATCCGTGCAGAATCCAAGATACGGATACTCGGATGCCAACAGTGTGTCGTTTAGTGCGGTTTCGTATGATTATCCATACGGAAATTCGGAGATTCCGGGTTCTGATTCGATAACGTTCTACTTTGGAAAGAATTTCGTGCATGTTTACGAGAGGTGGTCAACTCCGGCGATGTGCGCAACGAGCGATGACCCAAGCGGGGGCTTGTCGTTGTGGGGAGAATGCGAGCAATGAGCGAAGACGAAATCAAATCTGTAGAGGGGTTTCCGCTGTCTGCGGAGTACCGCAACGCAACCGAGGGTGAGATAAAACTTGACTTCGAGGCAAAGCGGTTCGACTACAAGAAGGAGGGATACTCCTTCTATCATCACCCCATCTACAAGAACGCCGAAGACACCATCATGTCCAACTATTCTAGGTTGGACTTGACGGACAAGTTGAAGATGTCCGAAGGAATGGCCGTCAACGGCACGATGAATCAGGCCGACCTCATCATCTACACGATGCTGAAGACCCACAACGGAAACTATCTGCATGTGGACGGGGACAAGATTTACGCCGACGAAGCGCCGAAGAAGATGGAGGCATACGATTCGTCCTACATGTTCAAAATCATCAAGACGAAGTACGGATATTTCGAGGTGATGAACGGGGACAAGTACTGCCGCGTCAATCCGGAGAACCTGAACGTTGAACTTTCCGACAAACCGGCTGGCGACACACAGCAGTTCTACCGCTTCAACATCACGCAGTATGGAAATTCCAACCGCATCCTGATAAATTCCATGATGATTCATCCGTGGGGAATGGTATTCGACCACCCTTTCGGTGAAGACCACAGGATAATCCAGAACGCGACGCAGGAGTTTGGAAACAGGGACACTTATCCGGTTGACATTCACGAAAAGGGGCCAGACGGAGAGGACAGGTATCCGCCGTCGAATCCAAGGCGCGAGACGATGACATATACGGGAGTCAAGCGCTTCTGGACGATTTACGACGGGTTGATGAACAAGTTGCTCTACGACGGCAAGCACCCTAACATGGTGAAATGCATCGGTGTTTTGTGGAAGAACCTCCGCAAGAACCAGCCGGACGAAAACTACTACTACAATAATGCTATAGTTCGTCACGAACAAAACAAAGACAACTGGACCGGCGACAATCAAACCTATGTCAACGCAAGCAACAACTACATCTTCTTGGTTGACAACGGAACCGGGGATGACGAGAAGGCGTTTCTGATAGGATACAACGGAAAGATTCGCTGGGTGCAGTACCACAACGAGTTCTTCAACAAGGTGTTCAACAGGACTCTGACCCCGAAGGAAATCGTTGACGAAGTTGCACCGAACTTCCTCACCGACGTTCCATACGAGACCCAGTTCGACAGCCTTCCGGAGCATGAGCAGATAGAGTTCCTGATGAAGGCGAAGAAGCAGAAGATAGATTTGACGCAGGGAAAGAACATACTCACTCCAAACAGGGAGTTCGCAAGAAAGGCCGACCAATGAGCAACGACCAAGACAAGGACAAGACGCAAGAGGAAATAAACCCGTTGTTGGGTGGAATCATAGAGGGATACGACCCTCTGTATGTCTCCTTTGTCGATGAGACGCAAGTGCGTTCGTATCTGACGAGCGCGTGGGAACTCGATTTCGGAGACGGCCTGTTCTATGGTCTTACGGAGGACGAAAGAAAGGCGTTTAAGGATAGGGCGGCAACGGACGGCAGAGTTGATGTAACTAGTGCGGATAAAGACCAGTATTCTCCGTATACGGTATTCATGTTGCCGGGAGACCGCGAGTTCTTCACGAGCGGTGCGATTGGAGCCGAAAAGTGGCTGGACGAGCAGAACTTCATGCAGTTCTCTTTCACGTCCATTATGAATCCGAAGAAGCAGGAAGGAGACCTCCCGTCCGGAACGTACATAACCTATCCACAGGGGGTCAACGGGGATAGCACGACTAGCACACAAAACGGCAAGCGTGGGGATTCACACGTTACATCTTATAATTTTGTCAGCGGTGGAACCACGGATTTCGGCTATACGAACAAGGGGCAATTTTTTGTTTCTAAATCCAATCCGGACGAAAAGAAGGATTTGTGGGAATACGACGAAATCTTCAAGCGTCCTGTATTCGGTGCAAAAATCGAACCGATGAACACCCACATCGACGATTGCGACCGTGGCGAGTTTTGTCTGACGAATCCGGACGAGAACACAACTGTAGGGCACCTGTACAAGGGGCCGGGAGTGTACACTTCGGTGTTCAAGATGCGCTCGGAATCCCCCGTTGCAACATACGGCCAGATATTGAGTTCCAACAATTTCTCGGAAAAGGGCAGGGAATGGGTCGTGAATACGGTTATCGTGCATCCTGTCTGCCCATGCTTGGACATCGGAATTTACAACAAGTACGACGAAAACGGCAATCAGATACTTCGTCCGATAAAGGGGGCGGATGGGCAGTATGTCATCGAGGATGGAAAGTACGTTTTGAGCGCCATAATGAACGCGGCCCTCTCGTCCACGGAGTACTCCGCAGACAATCCGGAGTGGTATGGAAGTGCGCATGAAATGATAGATTTCAATCCGCAAATCTTCAAGATGTACGACGACGAAATGAATGTCATCTTCGAAGGAATCAGCGGATACGCACCGTTCGTCATGGGAACCACTATGGCGATTTGCAAGCCAAACTCGTTCCCTGTGTCTGCGGCGGAGTTCTATTACGACGACTGGTACACGGATATGCCGGAGTATCCTCCGAGAATGGAGTTCAACGAGTTCAAGCACGGCTGGCCGCTGTGGCAACCGAAGGATGATACACTTTGGAACGATGAGACTAAGAGAATCGAGTTCTTCGACACCCACACTTACATCATGCCGGGATTGTATTCGGTCAGGGCCAAGGCGGAGTTCGCCTATGGCAGGATTCCGACATACTGGTGGGATGAGATAGACGCAAACTGCGACATGGACACTGGCAAGAAGTACGTCGTACTCGTCAAGGAAATCATGCCGAAGAATCCGACAGTAAGCGGTTCGGAGCCTTCGTCCGTCGGCGGCTCGGTGTTCATGGACTTCAAGTTCGACGTTACAGCCGGTTCGTTCCCGATTTGCAACGTGGTATGGGATTTCAACGACGGAACGGAATTGCTGAAGTTGACTAGAAACACGGATGATGGGTACGTCCCAAGCAGTATCATAATCGACCGAACAACCGCAATCTATGTCGGAAGCGGAGACCACATAAAGTTTGACAATGAGAGCCTTGAATACGGTGCGCTCGATGCAACAGCCGGAAGCGCGTTTGCGAAGGAAGGGCACCCCGGCACTTTCTATCCCGGAATCTATCCGGAATTCGACCCAAGGGATTGGGTCGTCACTCACGAGTTCCAGCGTTCCGCCCTTACCGACAAGGACCACTTCATCGTGTCCGCCAACGCCTATGTCTGCAATACGGAGACAAGAGTGTACGGAACATACGAGGTTTTCCCGGAGGACGTTCCGATGCCGGATTTCAAGGACGCGGAGGGAGACGTTCGTCTAATCGACACCAGACTGTACGCACAGGACAACGACATCGTTCTTACCCTCGAAGGAAAGAACAAGCGTGAAACCAACCTCTACAACGTGGAGTGGGAAAAGAAGGAGAAGAAGTAATGGCCATGCACACCAGCGGAGCGGTTGACTTCCGTTCCTACAAGCACATCTTCGCGGACAGCACACAGATGAGTCCACGGGATGAGATAAAGTTGGGATACGAATCCGGATTCAAGATGATTGAGTTCAATCCGGGGGAAGAGACCTATTTCCACTTTCCGCTGATGCCTATGTCTGACATTGCCTCCGGGGACGAGCGCGGGATTTCCGGAATGCCGATTTCTGCCACAAACATGATTCGTGATGGCGCAATCTGCGGAATCGCTCCGTATTGCTCCGACCGCGTGTACGTCCACAATGCCGGATACGAGTTCAAGGACAAGTGGGGAAATTACAAACCGGAAATCTTGCAAAATGGGGAGTGGCTCTGCACTTGGCTGTCCGGAGACATAGCAGACCCGGAGAACGCCGTGTGGGTTGACAGGTGGTACGACGAGGTGAATGCCAAGAAGTATCATATCGACTTGGACGGAATCCAGAAACCGGGTTCGTCTGCGGTGGTTGACATCCCGTCCAATCTTCGTTTCGCTTACGGGTGCCAGTACAGGTATGATAGAATCGGAACGAACGACATCAAGGAGTTCGTTAAGAACATCGACCTCGACTATACCAGCGCATTGCTGATAGACATAGACGACTGGGCCATGTCTGGGTGTTACAACTCCGCTCCAAGCGGAAGTGATTTGATTGTTCGCAACCGGTATTGCCAAGAGGACATGTTCTTCGAAAGGAAGGTCAACGAGGATAGGGACGACGGTGATTACGGAGTCAAGTTTAACGGAAACGCCAGCATCCAAATAGACCGGAGTAGGAAGACTTCCCCGGCCAGCGGCGATTTCACCGCAATGGCATTTATCGAGCATGACGACTGGGACAATTCCAGAGGTCTTGGAATAATCGATAGTGGATACCACGGAGGATGGCAGATTTCGTACACGCCGAAGCCAAAGAATACCCTTGTGGCGATTCTCGGAAAGGAAGAGGCGGAAGGAGACACTCCCGGAAATCCGTCCATTCAGACGCTTTCGATTTACAACAGCGATTTCGAATTGATTGGAAAGCGACCGATAGCGTTGACGGCCACGGAGGCTTTGTGCAAAAACGTATGCATCGATGACGAATACTATACTTGGGGGGTAACAAAGGGCGGAAACCTCGTTAAAATCGATGTGGATGGAAACTATGTTTCGCAACATTCGTTTCCGGGAAGTGCGTCCGACAGCACCGAGTTGTGCATGCTCGGAGGCAAATACTATGGTTTGCTGTGGGTCGGTGATGAGGTGGCCGACACGATGGTGGCCGACATGATTTCGATGGAAATGTCTGCCGCTACATCAGACCACACCGATGGTCCGAATACCAGATGCGGAAACTCTTCTTGGTATGAAATAACCAACTATGATACCGGAGAAGGCATCCTTCGGGAACTTAATGGCGCAGACCCGTGTGTTGCCGAGGTAAAGCCGGAGGATGGTCTTTCCATCGTTGCAATTACCGTAGATTCGGAAGGGAACGTGTTCCTCCTGCAATACGGGGAGAGTGCTGGGCAAGCGGCCATAGTCAAGTACATCAAGGGAAAGAACGGCCATTACATCCGTATCAAGAGAACCGAACTTACGACAAAGTATGGACAGCCTGTAAACGCCATAATGACAACGACCTACAGGAACGGAAAGATGGAAGATGTAATCAACGTCGTATTCTACAAGGGATTCGTTTCGTCATTCGATACGGCCCTAAACAGACTCTGGAACAAGAACATTTCGAAGAATTCCGAGTATATCGATTCCGCCGTCAATAACTATGAATGGGGTCGCCGTTTCTGCAATGCATGTTTGTATGTTCGAGTGACGGTGGGCCCTCAAGAGGAACTGGTAAAGAGCGATGGTGGGCAGAAATTGTATGTAAAAGTACCACGTTCGAGAATGTCGAACAGGGATTGGCACCACGTTGCGCTCGTGAAAGAGGGGGCGAAAAGTGGTCGCAGGGTCTTCAAATTGCTATTAAACGGCATAGTGGAGAAGGAATTCGAGTATTTGCCTCGCTATCCTTTCGTGATGAGCGTTGGATACCCGTCCATCGTATTGGGCGGAGAATGCGGCTTTGGAGCGGATTTGAGGACGGAAAGGCGCATTTCCAACGCCTATTGGGACGGAAGCATGGACGATTTCCGCTTCTACAAGTCTGCCTTGACTGACAACGACATCCGGTTCATTCAATTGCTTAAATACGATATTCCGCCAATGCACTGGAATATGGAAATCGCGGATAAATACTATATTGAAGGGATACGCAGGACGTACAAAATGAAGATGCCCGGAGCAAAATCGACAGTCTACGACATCGTTGTAAACGGATACAACGGTGGTTCCGAAGGCATTGATGCCGTCAAGGAAAAGATGTCCGAAATCATTCAGGGCTCGCTTCCGATGGTTTCCCCTGCCTATACCGAGAACGCGAGGGTGGTTTTCAATGGCGACTAACATATCACCTAGTCTTACAGCGCCAGATAACAATTGGTCTTTTTGTAATGATACAGAAAGAAATAGCGCTGGCTTAAACTATATGCCGAGCGCCAGTTTTGGTGGAAATACCATCCAGCACAATAGAACGGATGGGTATTTTCCGGCCAATCCTGCTTATAATGTGCCAAGAATTGACTTTTCCGAAGAGTTTTCGGAAAAAATTCCATATCTAAAGCCAAAGGTTGTATATTCCCCAATTTCACACTCGCTACTTGCATATTTTTCGTCCGAATCGTTTTGCGTGTCGGAATTGAAAGGATGCGAAGAAAGACAGCCGCCGGATTCCGATAGCCATAATACCGGAACTATAACAACAATGTTGCCGCCTATTGAAGTCTATAAAGTCACCGGTAATACCAGCACGGGAATCATTTCGATAGACCCAAACGACGAAGAGAAGTTCGATTGGCGTCGCAAATCGGCAATGAGCGACGAAGGAGGAGGAAGCCAAGATACAGGAGCAGGAAATTTTGAGGTTCTTCGCGACGTTTATTTGGAGTGCCAAACATACAGCACCAGAGGAAACTGCACGGAGTTTAGCGTTGCCGAATTTACATACATTGACCGCACCTCAATGGAAGAAAAGACATGGAGCGGTGAAGACTATAGCGATTTGTTCTTCATGCATTCGGTGTCTTATTGGGACCACAAGCAATACAAGGATGTAGCGGCAACGGGAGCGGAGAGGCCCTCCGCAAAAATCGCCAAGTTTTATTTTCCAGTTCCAGCGACGGCAGACGCGACCGTTAACGGAAAGCCATATAAATCGATAAATGGGTCTAACCTTTCTCCGACTGCACTTTCTGTAAAATCGGATTATTCCATTGGGCCGTTGGCGAACTCGCATACTAGCGGTTTGCTCACAGAGGAAAAATTTTCTACGAATGGAAATTCCGGATGGTCTTACATTCTTAAGGGCTCGAACGATTTTGTCGTCTTCACCCCAAGCACGTTTTCGTTTCCGCACGATGGAGAAACAGCGGTGGGACGAGCAAAAGTATATCCACGTTCAACGTTTAGCGATGTGTTTGCAAATGCGGTAAGCGCCTTTGATGCCGGAAAATACACGCAAGCGATTTCCATTTTGGTTGGCGCTGAAAGTTCAACGAAGCAACCGGCAAAAACATCTGCAAGCGCCGGACTGTTTCGTTTCTCGACCAGCGAAGACGAAAAACTTGAGTTGGAGTTGGGAAATGATGCATCATTTGGTTCGTCTAGTTATGCTGTTGGTTGTTCGCATTATTGTCCTGTTGTCGTCAACAACGCAAGCAACGTAAAGGCAAACGGAACAATAATTCAGTTCAAAGGCAACATAACACCAATAAAGATACGCTTGAGGGCAAAGTATTCTCCTAGGATTCTTATTACTGTAGGACACGTTACGAAGAGAGACCTAGAAGACACAAAATTGTCATATTACTATGCCAACGGCAAATTGCATTATTATGATACTATTCTCATCGATTGCGGAGGAAATAGTAAAACATCAACTGCCACCAATCCGTATTTGGGTAAGGCCATGCCAGTGAGGGTTTCGGAGGTTTCTTGTGAATGGAAGTCGGCAAAAGAGATAGACGACGAAGACGAATCGGAAAGCACGACAACACCGGGTCAATCCGATTATACGTTTGTCGTTGACCGGTTCGATTATACATGGAACGCCGACGATTTTGGGATTGTTGCGTCGGAGTTGGAAAACATCAACGCAAATAAACTCGGCGGAGCGGCCATCACGCATGGAATGGCGGAGGGTCTTCTGCTGGCGGATGACATCAGAAGTTCCGTTACGAAGGATGGGCTCAAGTACATCAGTTCCAGCAATGCAATGACAACCCCGCAATCCATCGTCTTCGGACGATATGAGTTGCCGTTGAATTTGGCGAGAGGAAACTACGCGGTAAAGAACAACACCGCCGCAATCTCCATCAACACCGTTCCGCCAAGCATAATGAAGAGTGGAAGCCTTTCGACTCCCAACAGCAACGCCTTGTATTCCTACATAACAACAATCAATTCGAACAGGATAACCGCCGATTCCGGTTTGGTGTATGCATCCGATGGATTGATTTTGCATAGTAGATACAACGCAAGCATTAAAACCGTACAATCGTCCGTTGAAGGATATGAGGTAGACGTTGGAACGGGGGCGGCATTCGACCCAGAGAAGGCGGTGAAGATACTGCCGTATTGGAATTCCTATCATTTTGACAGCGATGACTTTCAAGATGGAACAACGGTCATTCCCGCATCCACGCAAATAGACGATGACCAGCCGACGGAAAACACGGGGTTTGACGAGGAAGGATATGTCATATCCGGAAATGGAAACGTAAGAATCTATTCCGCTTGCAGTCCGGGAGACAATTACGATTACAAACTTCTGGCCACTAAAACCGGAAACTTTTCGGTTTCGATTCCCAGAAGGGCCCACGGGGAAAACACATCAATCATATTGGAAAACGTAGGCACTTCAAACGTGTCTTGGAAACTTCGCAAGAAAAGAAGCGATGTGTACGGAGACAGCGATTCTACTTGGTGGGAAGCCCCGGCAGAGGTGTTTGAACCCTATTACATCCCGCATGAGATAAAATTTAATGAATCTTCCACTATACCGTATAATGGAGAATACGAAGAGACAACATTTGACATTCAACAGCAAAAAGTTCAAGACGGCCAATGGGAAAATATTCGCCACCAGTTCCATGAGTATTTCATCGAGGCGTCCTATTCAGACATGAATGCAAGCGCCGTCGAGAAGGTGCAGTTTTTCACCGAGGACGGAATTTGCTTTATGACCTCCTACGGAGCCGATAGCGGAACAATTGAGCCGCAATCCTTCGTTGTGTCCAGCAAGAGCATTCGGGTACGAGTTTATCCGAAAAAGGTTTCTGGCCGTGCAGTAAGTGCATCAAACGATAAGATAAAGATTTCTATACGGGCGACCTTGTATAAAAACGATGCATCGGAAGGAAAAACGTGCAGTACAACGTACAACTCCGTTGCGGCATACGATGGCGTTCAGATTACTGGTCAAACGGACTATGAAAAGTTCATGGGCCCGAGCGATAATCGTTCTGTTCCGTATGGATATGGCGGAAAGTATACGCAAAATGGACAAAACGGAGAAGCGATTGCTGACCTAAAATGGACAATTTTAGACCCGGTTTCGCACGATAGCCGCACACTAACATACAGCACGGAAATCAACGGAGAAACTCCAATAACAACGTCTCCTGTGAACTACACGTTGCAGACAACGGCTGGTAAGTATACGAATTTGAAATTGAAGACCACCATAACAGCAGATGGTCCAGTTACGGCTTGGGGTGGTAAGAATAGGGTTGTTGTTACAAGGGAATTCGTCTTTGGATGCGCGCCGGAAGTTGAATACGTTAGCAACATGGAAAACTTCATTATGAAGAGCATGCCGACGTATACGTTCGATTTCACAACCGAATCGTGGTACAAGAACGGAAGTTCCAGAACGGGAGGAACGGGTCCGTTGGATTTCGGAACGGAGAGAAATTACGGCAACTACGGAATGATGGACGGACAGCATACGGAAACGTTCCTGTCTAGACTGTCGGCAACCGGAATCAAGAACTGCAAGTCTGTGGTGGCGACGTGCTATCTGCACGGGCCGAACCCGAACAGCAATGGACTTCCGAAGCAGAAAATCGGAACGAAGTGGGAGGCTCCGGCGTCCAATGGAAACGTAACTATCGAGAGCAGTTGGCAGACGAGCAGAACCCCTGCGGACGATGGCGCAAAGTATCTTCCTTACTATTTCTCCTATGAATTGGATTTCATTCGCAACGGAGAAAACAGACAGGTGTTCGCTTCCATTTTGGAGCAAGACCCAGATTTTGCGAACTACATACCGCTTGATAGCGATTTGTCCAGACCTCGCGTATTCGGAAGAAAGGGGGCGGCTCACACGATTTCCAATGCGAACGACCCGTTGCCGTCCGTCTGCACAACTCAATATCCGAATCGCGGCCCAACCCTCATCGACATAACCTACAAGTACTCCAACTGGATGACCAATGGTGAAGATGAACTGACGTTCCCGATTGGAAACGTGGTGGGAGATTACACCGGAACAGTTGCAAAGACCGGAAATGCTGTAAGCATCGGCTCTAAACGGGACGTTGCGGTGAGCAAGCCGCTGGTGTCGATGGGAACATCCTACATCGCCACGAAGTCGAAGTTCACCGCCGACAATTATGGGTGGGAGGTTCCGGAGAAGCAGTACGCCGGTCTCGGATACCTGTTCAGCATGGTTCCCACGGAGTCGTCCATCGATTCAAATTATCCTTATTACATCAAGAGGGGAACATTGGGAGAATTGTTCGTTTCGGCGTCGAAGTTCGTTCCGGTCGCGATAAAGGCCGACGGAATCGACCAAGCGGGAAAACCATTCCCGACAAAGAATGACTGGCAGACGACAAACCTTTCTATAACGGCAGACAAGACGGAGGATGTAAGCGCCGTTGACTCGCTGACTTACTTCCCGAAGGTTGGCTCCGTGTGCGTTGATACGGACGACCAGATTATCTGGGTCAACGAAACGAAGGCTGGTGTCTATACTGTCTTGTCTGGCGATAAGTGGGTTCCGTTGTTCTACGGAATGGATGACACCGGGCGTCCACTTTCCGTCGCAAAAGATACCGTGTACGACTTTATCATGGATGTTTCGGGATTGCCTGTCGGAGAGCATGGAATTTCCGTCAGCGGCATCAAGGAAGTTGTCGGCGAGGATGGGCGCAAGGGAACCATAGTCACGACGGCGAATTTCACGGATGGCGTTTACGTCGATGAATTCGGCAACGACACTGGCCTCGAAATTCACCGCTTCAACAATACGAAGAATATCAAGTTGGATTATGACGAGTCGCAAATCCTGATTGGACCGAACGAGTTCATCACCAGCGATTTGCTCAATCGCAAGTTCGACATGCTCTATCACGATTTTAGACAGGTCGTGGAGTTCTCCAATTCCTACGAAGAGCCACCGGCAAAGTACGTCGGATACATCGGATGGGGTCAGGAGTTCTACAAGGAGAACGACGAAGCGGGAACGCTCATTCCGTTGCGCAGTCAGTATCGTTTGTGGAACAGCGGAGCGGACTCTTCGAAGAACCATCCGCTGTCGCAACAGCAGTCCTACAAGAACAAGGACACGATAATCAGCGGATGCAACAGTTTCACCATAGATGAGACATCTGCGTCAGACCCGAAGTTTTACGTCACCGACTACACCAGAGCATCCCTCCTATCGGACATTTGCTGGAATAGACCATACACGAAACAGCGCCGGTACATCGACGACGAGCAACACACGGAGCATCGCCAGATACACTATGACGATGTTTATAACGAGATAGACGTTCCGTGTCCTCGCGTCACCTCGGTTAAAATCGGTGCCGGAAACAAGATTTTCGCCTGTGCCCCGCAGATGAATAAGATTCTCTGCTACGGTAAGAAGAGCCAGCAGTTCCTCTATGACTGGGGCGGATTCGGAGGAGCGGATTCCAACACCAAGTTCAACGGACCGGTATGCATTTCTTTGAACGATACGGACGAGGAGACGAAGCAGTTTGTCTATGTTCTCGATGGAGGAAACGATTGCGTCAAGAAGTTCAACAATTCCGGCCTGTGGATTTCTACGACGAAGTACCAGTTGAAGCCGAACGAGCATGTCGTATGGATGGACACCACCTTGAAGGGTAAGATTTTCGTGCTTGCCTACTGGGAGGAGTCCAACGGAGGACAAACAATTCATCACGGAAGGGTAATGGTATTGGAGGAGAATGCCGGACAGACGGCGGAGGTTGAATTGCGCACCACCCACAAGCCGACCAGCATCTTCAGGAGCAACACCGACGAGTTCATGTACGTTACTACGCAACGGGATGTCGTGAAGTTGTCCGGAAAGGGCGAGGAAATCGGATACTTTGGAGACAACGATAAGGTCTGGATTAGCATAGATGAGGAGTTCGTGGAAAAGATAGGCGGCACGATACGGTGCGGATACGCCGACAAGCGCGGCCAGATATACTTGGCAATCGGGCCGATTCTGATGGTGTACTCCGACAACTTCAAGATAAGGTCGCTCTACCACAAGAACGCCAACAAGTTCCTGCGTCCCAAGGAGGATATGCACATCGGAAAGCAGGAGTACGTTCAGGACTGGGTGTTCAACACGGCCTTGCAGAGGATGCACGACAACATCAACATCATCCGCCGTTCGATATTCGCCAAAGTCACGAAGATTCCGCAAAATGGCGCGTACAAGATGAGATACGACGACATTTCCCCGGAGGAATACACGAAATTGCAGTTGGTTGACAAGGACAATCTCTACATTCCTGTGAATGCACCGATGTCGTCGATGGTAATAAACGAGCAATTGAAGAAGTTGTACGATGGAATATGCGTTTTGCTGTCCTTCGCCCAAGACGAAACGGAAGTGTGACAAACCCGGTTTCCCCTTCTAAATACTAGAAAAGGGAATGTAGGCGGATGAGCGAAACGTCCACAAACGGCTTGAACGAGCAACTGGTGTCGGTAAACGAGACCGGCCACATGGCATTGGCGGGGGACTTCTCCCGTCCCTATTCGTATGCCGAGTGGATTAAGAGGGTTACGGGCTTAAAGGATACCGAAACATACTCGAAATATCAGGAATACGTCGCCGAGTGGACGGAGAACAAGAAGAAGGAAGAGACCATAGCGGATACGATTAGGTCTGATTACACGGATTTTGTCCGTTCTTTGGTGCTTTACTTCGACGAAGAGGAGAGAAAAGACTTCGAAAAGGATGTCAGGTGGGATGAAAAACTCGACTTGGAGCGCCTGATTCCGAAGTTTTCCACTAAAATCCGCGATATTATCCGTTATTTTGCCGACAAGAGGGAATCCGTCATCCGGTCGAAGTTGAAGTACAATATGCACGGGGCGTTCATTTCCATCGAAAGAATGCTCCACGAGTATCTTTTGTCCAATTTCACCAAGCGCAAGCATTACGAGCAGATTTCCGACAAGAGCGTTTTGAATGTCGTTCCAGACCTTTATGATGTAAATGGCACGATGACGGTCAGAATCCGCGAGAAGTACGACGACCAGAACTATTTCGACAAGAACCCGGAATTGGGCGCTTCGGCCTACTTTGGAGGAATATCCGAGTATGCCAGCGGGGAGAACGCAGACCTGTTCAAACGCATGTACGGCGATTGGGACGGGGACGAGATTTGGCTGTTCGACGGAGGGTTGAACGACCGGAAGATAGACAACCCGATTTTCCATACTGTCAGGGATGCTGTTTTGGAGACTTCCGGGCTTTCTGGGTATGAGCAGGAACTGGCAATCAACCGGTATGTCTATGACCTCACCAAGAAATATCTAGGAAATGACTTGGCCTTTGTCAGCGGTGGATATTATGTCGATGACAACAGAACCTACAGATACGAGTTCAAGCATGGAAACAACTGGTTCTACTTCCCGTCCGGCGAAATGGCCTATGAAACGGATGACATGGAAATCGAGCCGATTTCCATTCACGACACGACTTTGTATTCCGTGGCCCACGGAGGAGAGACCTACGAGGATGCCGACAGGATATTCGTTCAGACGGACAATGGGCTGAAGGGCGCTTGGCTTAACAAGTCGCATTACAAGAACGAAGAGCGCACAATCAGCGCGAAGTTCGTTCAAGGTGTACCGTATTCGTTTCACTTCCCGTTCCCCGGCTACGGAATATCGGCGGACGAGATTCCTTGGGGAGGCCCGTTGTATTTCAACTGCGGGCGGGATTACAAGGATTACGATAGCCTACAGTTGGAAGAGCAGTTGGCCATACAGAAATTGTACTGGGAATCGAACCCGGTAGATTTCCGGATGGATGCAATTAATCTTCAAAGATTAGATTTCCCGGTAGAAGGAGCAAAGCCGACATTCGACGCCGCAGACCACTTGAGCATGCGGTCGTGGACGGATTCCAAGACGGATGCCGTCTATACCGGAAGCGTAAAGCCATATTGGCATTTCAGTCCGGAAAGAACGGAGTTGGTGGTCGATGCATGCCGTTCGTATTTTGAATATCCGCACACCAAATTGGAGACGATAGAAGACGAATCGAACTTCCGCGATTTGGAATGGTGCGGTTCGAAGGCGTTGACAGGAACTAACCCCAATGAGTTTGTCGGAGCGGTGGCCGGAAGTTGCCCTGCGGAAGCAGACATCATTTATCGTTTGGATTCCGCGAACAAACCCGTAGAGGCGGCTTGGCTGTATTCGCCAGCGCAGTCAACATTCGGAAACTATACCGCTTCTGGGCTGTGCTACTGCCCCGGATTGGCGATAGCGGTTCCATCCGGCGAGGATGTTTACTTCCTGTGGACGGGTAAATCGGCTTCGATGGATGCCGTGTTCCCGAAGCACGGAGAATATGAAAAGTATTCTCCCGTGGCAAAGGGGGAGGACGCGGACAGATACGGAAACGATTACGACAGAATCGTAAAGGTGCAATCGTTCCCGATTCCGGAGGAGTCGATTAACGTCGGAGTCGAAGAGTATTGCTATCAAAACAATTCGTGGAACGGAACCTTCAAACCCGGAAATCTGTACAAATACCATAGAGCGGCAAAGCACGAGAATTTCTACGCATGGTATGCGTTCTCCTACGATGATTCTGCAACCGAAATGGGTTGGAGAAGAATGCGTAGAACTACGGACGGAGATTGGGAGGCAGATGTCAATGGACAGGGGCATTATGTTGCATCCGATATGGAGTTGAGAAGCGGCGACAAGTATGTATACGACCACGTTGAATCCACCACCATAACCCTGTCTGCGAACGACGGAGAAGCCGGAACGTTGAAGATAAACCATCCTCCGTTCGCAATTCGCATTCCTTTGGCCGTGGATGGCCATACTATAAGGCCGTATTGGGCGGTTGCTTACAACGAGACGGAAGACCAAACCGCAATCAAGGCCAAGGACGTGCATTCTAACGGAGTTCGGTTCGTTTCCAACGTTCCGTTGCGCAATCCGCTGATAGCAGATGTTTCCGTGAGCGGCTGGGACATTTTGACCTATTATTGCCAGAACGAAGAGCCGGTATGGACGAAGCAAATCGACATAGAAGAGGCAAAGGATACGCTTCAATGGAAGAAGTTGTCCGCGTCGTTGATTGAGAATCCATTCGACCCGTCGAAGAGGAAGGATTTGATAAAGGCGGTTCCTCTGGAAGAGAAGAGCGACATAACGTTCGAGTTCATTCCCGGAGACACGACCCTTATCAACTACTGGGCCGTCAATCCGTTCACATGGGAGCAACCGTTTAGGAACATAAAGAACGGGGTTCCTCCAAGCGGCGGAATCTACATCGAGCCGGGATACAATCTCGCCGTCGAGGCCAGATACCCGTATGCGAATTTGAGCAACCGTCACTATCCGACGATGGCAGTGGCGCAGGATGCTTCGGAGTTCTACGAAAAGGAGGATGTCGGAGGCTATTTCGTTCCCGAATATCTCGGAGCAACGGTCGCAATTTCCAAGCATCCAGAAATCGTATTCGATACGGACAGGGTTTCGAAGGAAAATTCCGTCCGCATCATAACCAGCGGAGAGACGTTCGCCGGAGACGAAGGCTTCACGAAGGCCGAAGAGAACAGTGCGATGCTGGTAAAGTCGGAGGACATGGACTGGATGAAGAATCCGGTGTCCGTCGGAGTCATTCCGGGAATGCGCCGGGACAACGATGCAATCCAGACGTTCATCCCATATCAGACGGAAGAGGAAAACCGCGCCCACGAGAATAAGGGTGTAAGGCGTCCGTCCGATTACACAGAGCCTTGGGATTCTACCAATGAAGTGGCTTGGGACTACACCAAGGGAGGCTACGGATACGACAAGCACATCACCCGTCAGGAGCCAATAAAAAAGTGGGCGGACGAGCGGTTCGAAAAGAAGTCGATAACCAAAGTCAAATCCGACATCTATGGCGTTCAGTACGCCTTGGTGAAACCGGTTGACGATAGTGATTCGATTTACGAGGAAAGGGATAGAATCGGTCGTGTCTATTATCGCTCGTTTGGTGAAGGATACCACGACATTCTTGATTTGAATGGATACCTTTCCGCATACCCGATTCTTAAGAATGGATGGGTGTACGACATCGATACGGCATACGACACGTTGATTTGCCGTGGACGATTCCCGAATTCACCGGATGCTGAATCCATCCAAACCGTAACGAGTGGAGCGGGCTTTGGAGGCGAAGGCTGGCACGACAAGTTTTCTGAATGGTACAGAAAGGACGCAAGGCCGTATCTGCAACGCAGATTCTCCTCCATGTCCGACGCCTATGGCATTTCAGAACTCGAACAGGTCGTTCCGGTCGTTGAAGTCGGAAGCGCATTCGAGGATGTATGCCTCGACATAATGAATGTGTACTCCAATGTAGGCTCTCTTTATCTAGACGAGTACACCAGAAGGGCTTTCTACAAGGTTGGGGAGACCCATTCATGGGTCAATGCGGATGAAATCGCATCCGCCATGTCGGGGTTTGATGCTATGGATTCTGACGATGCAAAGAACTCCATTATCGGCCTGTGCGAAGCGATGTCCAAGTCGTGCCCGTATAGAGGAGGGGACGAAATGTTCGTATCGTTCCCGATTGTCTGCAACAAGACCGGAAATACATGGACTGCTGAGACGAAGATTGGCCGCGTTCTGTTCAGGCACGTTCCATACGGAACGAAGTTCTCTAACGGATGGTTCCTGAACGAGCAACGCAAGTACATCGTACCATCCGTTGCGATAAGCGGAGGCAAGTCGAATCTGATTGTTCCGGAGTTCCACACCATCGACATGAGCAAGTCCATCATTTTGGACTTGACCCCGCCGGAGGATGCAATGACCTCCGTGTCTGAAAAAATTTCCGGTGCGGTAGGTGGAGCGTTTGAGCCTTGGATGATGATAAATCCGGTGTGCGGATTCAACGGAAAGACGGATTCGTTGCTTGTTGTGCAACAGGTGTCCGGAGCGGAGAACGAGGTCGGAGCATTCGGATTCTACGAGTATTGCCTGTTGAATGACGCGGTGTCAGCAAAGGCGGTTGTTCCAACGAACGTGGAAGACCCTTGGAATAAATATCTCGATGCCCGCGCGTGGGAGAGGGAAAATCCCGGATATGAATGGATAGATGATAGGACCTACGGAGTCGCCGCCTTCTATACGGTTCTTGCAAACGGAAGTACTAGTGCCGTTGGAACGACATATTATGCAATTGGCGGCAAATTGAAGCCGCTGTTCACGTTGGAGGAGGAGTGTAGGGATTTCTATGCTTGGTCTAACAACAAGGACGACGAGAACGACCTGTTCCCGTTCGACGAGCCTGTTATGGCAACCTCCGTGAATCTGTATGGATTGTGGAAGCCAAAGGTTTTCAAGGTTTCGTTCCTTCCGGAGAATGGAAATCGTCCAACCATCGTTCAGGTGGAATGTGGAAATTCCGTTGGTGAAAGCATGCCAAGCGCACCGGCTAAGGTTGGAAAGACGTTCCATCATTGGAAAAACTTAAGAACCGGCACTACGTTCACAGGAACCGAACGCATATACAAGAACACAATCGTTCAGGCTGTATATACGTCTTGACAAGGGCTTAAGTTCCTATAAAATATGGTATGAACATACGTCCCGTTGTGATTATCGGAAACGGCCCATCGATTCGCGGGTTTGATTTTTCTCGTTTGGATGGAATAGATACCATTGCGATGAATGGATTCTACAAGGTCAGCCAGTCTACTGGATGGCTTCCTAAAATTTATTGTTGCTTTCGCAACCTGTGGGAGCGCGAGCCGGTGGAGTTCGTAAAGAGCAACGAGGACAAACTGGATAGGGTTTTCTATCTTGACAACATAAACGGCGGGATGCGTATGTTTTCGGATTGGTTTGATTGCATTGAAAAGGCGACGCCAATTAACAGAATCATAGACGAGACGGTTCCGCCCGAAATGAAGAAGATGGGGTGGTCGATTCCTTATTCCATCGATTTGGATTGTGCCGTGCATACACTTGTGGCCAAGTACGGAGAGGAAAAAGGAATAAAGATGGCGCAGGACTCCGAATTGCCCGATGAGAGATTGAAATGTTCCGGGATGGTGAAGTTCGTCGAAGGAAGATATGACGACATATCCGACGAAGACGTGCTTGAATACCGTAGGTGGAGTTGCGAGTACAATTGGCCGAAATCGTTTGACGAGTTCACGGTTGGATATGGGGATTCGTCAACGGATTGCGCAAGAATAGCAGTCATGCTTGGATATAATCTGATTCTTTTGATAGGGAACGACGGGCGCTTCAAGATAAAGAGCGACGGAACAATGGATGAGTCCTCTTGGGGAATCGACAATGCATTGAATGGCATCCCGTTGCATCTTGAAACGATGGTGAAGTGCAGTGCATGCAGGACTGAGAAGGGGCTTATCGATAGCAGAAAACGTCTGTGGGACGGATTTAAGATTTCTCTCGTCCTCCACGAGCATCCGTGCGCCGTTTGGAACTGCACTCCGAACTCCGCGATAGACAACCTAGAAATGCACGATTTGGATGAAGCGCTGAAGTTGATAAGGAGTTGGAAATGAGTTCGTTTATGTTTGGTCCGCCAGCACAGCAGGAGAAGGAGGTCGATATGACGCCCCCTGCAAAAGAGACATTTGAATATGTAACGAAGCACAAGACCCCATACACTAACGAGTATGTGGAAATGCACGACCATGTGAAGGCTAGAATGGGCATGATGCCCTATGTCGTGCATTGCGAGTGGGACTTTCCATACTTGTACGAGAACCAGCCGAACGGAATACAGCAGAACTTCACGGCCAATGGATGCACTGTGGACTATACGGCTCCGAACGGGAAGCGGGCCAGAAAGACCTTCTATTTCAGATTCCTTCCGTCTCCGATGTACGAGATAGAAATGCAGAAGGAATACGATATGCGCATGGTGGAGGAAGCCAAGCGCATGAAGGTCAAGGAACTTGACGCGAAGAAGGATGTCATCGCCGAGGAGGAGAAGTCAAGGAAGGTCTCCCGCCAGTTGTCCGATGAAGAGGCTCTGCGCTCGTTCCAGAAGGCGAAGATGATGGCGGAGCAGAACGCCTCGATGCCGCCCAGCATCGATTCGCTGGAATTGGAACCGATGGTCATTCCGCTAACGGAAGAAGACAAGATTCCGGAGGAGCGTCAGAAGAAGGATGCCAAGGATGCCAAGGCGAAGGAGAAGGAAATGCAGATGCTCAACTCGTTCCTTCGCAACAAGGAGCGCATCAAGGGGCTGAAATCTCCTTCTGGTCCTTCTGCCCCATAATCATCTTGAACATTTCCTCGCGGCTTCCGACGAAGGTCAGGTTGTTCGTTACGTTCTTCGGAGACTCGTCGCTTTCCCCGGCGAGTTTCATTTTGTTCTTGAACTTGATTTCTTCCATTTCCTTGTCATGTTCGCGGCGGGACTGCTCCTGCGCAATCGTGTTGATTGTGTCGAGGGCCTTGGAGGCGGTTCCGATGAGGGTTGCGTATGCCTGTGCCAGTTTGCCGTCTGCGGAGTTCACCACGTCGCCCTGCAATCCTTCGACGGCCTCGATTGCCAACTGCGCCAGTTTCTTCGACTGGTCCATGACGTAATCCTGCATGTCCACGCGGTCGGCCTTGGTGCGGCGGATGCCGTCCATCTTCTCTTTCATGTCACGGGCGAGTTCCTGCGCCCTCTCTTCGACCTTCTGCATTTCCTTTTCTTCGTGGGCTTCGTGGATGGCCATATCAAGAACCTTGGCGGCGTCCCGCATCCGAGCCTCCTTGTCCTTGTCCTCGGAGAAGGTTTCGGAATACTCTTCGGTCGGCGGCATCCAGTCGTCGTCCTTCTTTTTCCTTGGCTCCCTCAAGTCTTGGGGGAGGTTTTTGAGATTGTCAAGAAAGTCATCCATTTGTCTTTACCGTCGGGTTTACGTTGTAGGATTGGCGCAACCACCAAGGGGTCATCGTCTTCTTGTTGGAGGACTTCGGCTCCACGCTGGCGGTCTGTTGCATGTTGAGTTTGGTGTCCGGAAGATGTTCCGTGATGTAGGCGTTCGGCGGCTGGTAGGACGGACGCATCGGGAGTCCGCAGGACGGAAGTTTCGGTTCGTAGATAACCTTGTCCGCCTTGACGATGTGGTCCCTGCTGTTGATTCCCTTGTTCCTCATGCGCATTCTCGTCTGGGCGGAGTCCTTCGTGAAGGTGGTCGGGATGGATTCGAACCAGTGTTCGTGGCGCGGAATGATAATCTTTCCGGGTCCGTACCAGAACGGAAGCATATAGACGCAGTTTATCATGCACCAAGGGGCGTTGTCCCAGCATGTCGTCCAAGTGGTGTGCCATTCGAGCGGGCATGTGATGTGCTGGATTCCAACCTCGCCCTCGAAGTACGCGCCACCGGCCACGATGAGGTTTCTGTCGCAATGCAGTTGTCCGTCAATCATCAGGGCGTTCTTGTTCTTCGGGGAGATTACGACCTTCCTTGCCCTGATGTGCAGGAGTTCTCCGCCCTCGATGTTCACGCTGTCCTTTCCGATGAGGTTCAGTTCAAGGGCGGCGATGTTCATCAGGCTTCCGCCCAAGTCCACCGGACCTGTCGTCTGGATGGAGATTCCCCTTGAGCCGACATTGACCTTCCAGCGGTTCATCGCCGTCAGAATGTAGTCGCCTCCGGGAATGTCCGCAACGTCAACGTACTGGACGAGAGGAACAGGGAGGTAGTATGGAGTGCATCCGTTCATTGCGACGTGGCAACCGTCGTAGACGAGTCTTCCTATCGGGTCGGTTCTCGTGGACTCCATGTCGTTCATCGTCTGGCCGATGGTCTCGATTTTCGACATGGTGACTTTGTGGATTTCGTCGCCTCCGCGCCCGAGCCTCTTTTCAAGCACCGCAATCGTTGCGGCGTCCCGGCGAAGCATATTGATGAGCGGAGAGAAATCAGTCGGACCCCAAGAGCCGTTTTCGGTAGATGGCGAGAATCCAGCCATTCCCGTGTACCAAGGCGTCTTGCTCCATTCCTTGTTGAGGCAGGACGGGCACAGCGTGTTGGCGAAGATTCCTCCTCCGGTGAACGGGGCCGGAGAAGGGGGGAGGTGGAATGTGTCGTCGTGGCACAGGGGTTGCGGAACCATCAGCGGGTCTGCCGGTGTTGGGTCGTTCATGTACTCCATCGACGGGTGTCCGCAAATGGGGCAGATGTCGAACGTACCGGCACGCTTTTCCAGCGGGGAGCATTCCCTAGGCGTAAGTCCGGCTGGGACGTGCATTGTCGGGAATAGTCGCTTCCAGAGGTGGTGCTTCTTGTGGATGCGGAGGATTTCGTCAACCGTGTCCTTCGGCTGTACTCCCGTTGTGACGTATTTGTTTCCGTTCGTGATGTCCTCTTGGTCGAACTCGACGTAGGAGGACTTGTTGCCGGAGACCGTTTCGAACTGGTCTCCCATCACCATTTTTTGGTCGTTTCCGGTTGCCAGTTCAATGGTTACGTCGTTGGAGAATTCCTTGAACGAACCTCCGAAGGTGTTGACCTTGACGCTCTCGTGTCCGTCCGTATCGACGAATTCCACCGAGTGCTTGTTGGTGTTCAGCACCATCTTCGAACGGAACAGTCCGTTGTCTCCGTCGGGCGTGTTTTCGTATGGAAGAGGATAGTCAACCGCGTTGGTTGTCTTGTCATCTTCCGACATGGTGTAGATTCTGCGCCAGTCGGACTGCCCGAACGCCGCCGCGAAGTACACGGGGCACATGGGTTCGCCGTGGTCGTAGAAGATATAGACCTGTGCGCCGACGTTTGGAATGGAGAACAGACCCCTTGCCATGCCGGAATAGTTGGATGGCTGGTACTCCTTGTACATCGGGTTGACGAAGTGGTTGCCGTTCTTCTTGGTGATTCCGAACGGGTCTTCCTCCATGTCCTCGCCGACAAAGATGTTTGGTGCCCTGTAGGTTTCCGGATTGGTCGGCTCCGTCTCCGTTATCGGAGGGTCGATGGTTTCAGGAATTGGCTTTATCGGAGGGCGTTTCGGTGCCGGTGCGCCAACCTCCGGCGGAAATCCTCCGTCTTGGTTGTTGGCGGTTCTGGTGATGTAGTTGTAGAGTCCGGAGGAGATTCCTCCGATGAGCGGGGAAGCCTGTTCGGCCCAAGGGAGAGCGGAGCGAATCTTGTCCAGAGCCGTGTCGATTTCTATCGATGCCCTGCGATGGATGTTCTTGAACTTCATAATGACACTTTCCATCGTGTCTTGGTTCAAGGAGTATACGGTGGGGGCGTGTTCTGGAACAAGCACCTTCACGCGGCCCCGCATTTCGGGGTCGTTGTTCTGCACGACGATTCCGAGATAGAACCCGTTGTACTTCTCGTTGTGCTTTAAGGGGTCTTCCTTCTTCCTACTCATCGTTGATTACATCCAATCCGCTTCTGTCGAGCCGCATGAACTTGTTCATTCTCTTGTATCCCCTGTAATCGACGAGAGCGACTCTTCTCTGGTCGATTCTTGTATTCAGGTCGTAGGTTTCGATTCTGGTGATTTCCGTCTGGTGGACGATGTATTCGACCAAGTACTTCGACAGGCCGATGACCTTGAGGGCAATCGGGAACGGCGAGGCGGCTGGCTGTATCACCAGATGATAGTACCTGTCGCCCTTGCACTTCTCGCCGACCCAAGTCAGGTCCTTGGTCGGATAGTAGGTCGTAATCTCGTCCCACGTTCCATTCTCCACCTTCTCCGCGTACATGTAGGCGTTGCCCATGCAGTACTGGAAGAACTCGTTCGTCGTGTCGTAGACCTTCTGTATTGTTTCGCGGTCTTCGGTGAAGTGCTTGCGGAACACGGAATCGCGGACTAGGCGCGGCCTGAACTCCGTTCCTCCGAAATAGCCTCCCCATTTCTCGATGTTCAACTGGCTCTTGTCCAGTTCGTTCAGGGTGAGATACGGAGTAGTCCATTCGCCAATTCCGTCCCACAGGTCGAGCATCGAAGGTATCATGGCAATCGCCTCGAATATCTTCGACTTCAGATGGCGGGCCCTTCTGTTCGCCTCCCTTGCCCTGTTTGGGTTGGTGGTGAACAGCCACGGCACGATTTTCAAAAGGCTCTTCGCGGCGTCGAGCGTGAGAAGCGCCATGTGCTTTACCTTTTCGATGTCAACATCGATTTCGTCTAAGAACGAGTAGATTCCCGGAGGGCTGATTTTCGGATTTCCAAGCGGATAGTAGGAGCAATGCACCTCTTCCAGATAGCCGAGGTAGGTGGAAAGCGATTTGCTCAACGCCTCGTCCCTTGCGGAGTTCGGCAGGGACGCCGGGAAGATGAAAGGAAGTTCCGGTTCGATGACTGGGGACATTGGGGTGGACGGCTTGATTTCAAACTCCTGATATAGGAAGTCCAAGTCGTTGATGAACTCCATCGCCTTGTTCTCCGGGTCTTCCGCTTCCTCCGATTCGGCACCGCCTTCCTCGCCGCCTTCTTCCTCCTCTTCCGATTCTTCTTCCGAAGGAGGGGTTGACGCCACGTTGGACAATCCTGCGGCTGTGCTTTGCACGATGAGGGAAACCAGATTGGGGAATGACAGACCGGAAATGTTCGTTGTCATTGAACCGGCACCAATCGTTCCAAGGCCGCTTTCGGCCATCGAGTTCTTGATTGTGTTTGCGATTGCGAGCAAATCGTCCTTCATCAGGCCACGGGCGAGCCGTGTCATATCCAGCGTGTCGGCAATCATGTCCATCAGGTCTTGGTCGCTTATCGTGACCGGCGTGTCGGAAATGATTGTCTCACCGCTTCCGGCACCACCGCCCGTTTCGGATGAGGCCATGCTTGAGCCGCCGCTACCGGTTCCTCCGCCGCTTCCGCCCCCGCTGGCCGCGCCGCCTCCGCTGACCGGAGAGCCGCCAGTACCGGCAGAAGACGCATCGCCGTTGCCAATCCCAGAATCGGGAAGGCTTGCCGATGGTCTATCTATTGGAGTATCGTCGCCGTCCTGCGGCCTATCGGATAGAGGCGGAGGATTTGGGGAATCCGGGTTTGCCTTTTCCCACAGATTGTCCGCGATTCTTTCGGCCAAGTCGGTAATTGCAAAGTCGCGTCTGGCGTTCCGTATCTCGTCGTCGGTTATCCCGCCGTTCTTGATTTTTACGACAACCGTTTTCTTTTTGCTTGGGTCGTCGTATCCCACGTTCCAGTTCTCGTTTACAGGTGGTAGAGACTGGCACGAAACGGTGGAGGTATTTCCGCTTCCGTCCGTTTCGCACTTTTCGTTTGTCGCTCTGTCGAAAAACTCGTTAGACATGTCAAATCTACTTATTTTCTCACATAGGTTTTCAAACTTCTTGAAATCGCCGTTTTTGAGGTAAATAATGGCAAAGGATAATCATCGATGACACCTCAAGAAATTCAGAACGACCCGGAAGTCAAGGAAATGCTCGCCAAAATGGGCGAGGATAGAGTTGGCGGACAACAGCAGATTGGCCTTCACGAAGGAGACGAGAGGTTCGAGGACCCGCTGGCCTACAAATTCGAGGTTGGCGAATTGTTCGGAGACTTGGTAATGGCCGAATACATCGACGAGAACGAGGATACCGTGGAAGTCAATGGAATCCTCATTCCCACCGGAATGTCGGCAAAGCGCCACAATTGGAGGACGGCAATCGTTCGCAAGGTCGCCCCGGACGCACCGAAGACGCTGAAGCCGGGAGACATCATCCGGTTCCACGACGACAAGGGCATTCCGATGATGGAGGGAACGCACAAGTACATCTTCCTAAATGCCGCCCGCATCTTCTGCACGATGATTCCGAAGACCAAAGAGAATAAATGATTTCGGTTCGCGTCGGCACGGGCGGAATGGACGCCCTTCGGGCCTATGACCCGACGAGGCAGTTCTATTCCGGATTGAACGGTGTCTTGGCTTTGCTGGGGCATTGTGTCGTTGAATTGGTTTATGAGCGGGTGTTCGAGCCGGAGCAAATAGACGTTGCGGTAAATCGCAGATACGACAGAGTTCGGGCACCGAATGGCCGGTTTGTGATGGTTCCTAGGACGATGACTGTGAAAAAGACGGCCTATCGTGACATGTCGCAACGCAGTGTGGTTCCAGTTGACCCAAGTTGGCGCGGCGCTCCGAAGCGCAGGATGCTCGTGACTAGGGATTTCGCCATGCTGAACGATTGGGGCGCTCCCGTATTCGGGTTTCGCCCTCCGTCGAAGGCGACGCACCATCCGAACAACGTCCTCGTCGTCTGGGATTGCCTTTGGCAGGATTGGCGCAGGATTAGTCTTGACGAGCCGATAGCGGTGTCCGCCGTAATACCAACGACGATGTTTCCCGGAGTCGGGGCTAACGGAAAGTACAACAGGGAGGCCGTGCGTCTGGTTGAAATCCAGAAACAGGTGCTTTTCAAGATTTTCGAGGCGAATTTCCACGGAAAGAAGAAGATACTTCTGAACTACATGGACAATCGCATAAATTTGAACTTGCAGTTTCAGGAGGAATCCTTGAGAAAGCAGTACTTCGACCAGTACGAACAGCATCAGCGGGAACTCGAAGAGCGCAGACGCAAGGACGCCGAGCGCCGCGAACGCCAGAGGCTCGAAAAGGAGCGGCTGGCCCAGCAGGAGGCGCAGAGAAAGGTCGAGCAGGAGGCGAAGGCGCAACAGCAAGCCCAGCAACAACAGCAACAGGCCCAGCAGAGGATGCAACAACAGCAAGCGCAGAAGGCCACCGTGCAACCGGCAAAGCCGCAGACCGTGGACCAGCAGGAGGCAAGGCAACAGGCCACCAGCAAGACCAATCTGGAAAAGAAAGGACCGGTGGAAATCCAAGACGGAAGCGCCACGAAGGCGAAGGAGTCCACCCAGAAGGCGGACGGAAGCCAAGGAGCCGGTTCCAATCCGGCGGCTATGAACGAAGCGGACGAAAACGGGATACCGGACGGAGTAATCGGACAGAACGGAGAGAGAAAGGACAAGAAACGTGTGTAAGGGATTGAACAACAAGATAGAGGATTTGCTACCGGATTACTTCCAGTCCAAAATCAGAATCGTTCTGGAAGGAAAGGACGTAATAACCGGGAGGCTCATCCTGTACAGCATGAGAGGATTCAATTTCGTGCTGATGATGAAGTTGGAAAGTGGCAGAGTCACCAAAATTGTATTTCCTAGGCCGTTCCATTGCACTAAATATGATGGTAAGATAGTATGCGACTACAGGTTTTCGACATTGGCCCAAGGAGACTCTGAAGTTGCCAAGAAACTCAAGGCAATCAAGGTTTACGAACCATCGAAATACATGGATAAAGTGGCAGAAATCATACACATACCTCCTCAAATCGTTCAATGAAAGAATACACCTATCACAAGGACTTGCGAAGAATCATCACCAGCGTTGGAAAACTGCTGGATGGCATTGTGATACGGAGATACACGGACGAAGGAGGAGGCGGTGTGGTGGACGACATCGCCGTTCCGGTGAAATATGCCCCGAAATCTAGGGTTTTGCATGCCCTGACGAACACGTCGAATCACATCCAACTTCCCATCCTATCCTATCAGATGAAGGGGATAAAGTTCGATGAGAACAGAGCCTTCAATAAAATCGGCGGATTCACCCTTCCTATTTCTATGGACAAGTTCGGAGGAACCTACCCACAGCCTGTTCCGGTCAACGTAAGTTTCTCGACGAGTTTCCTTGGGCGTTTCGAGGGGGATGCCGAGCAGTTCATTTCCTGCCTTTACAGCCAGTTCTACCAGTATGTCGTGGTTTCCTACGAGTTCCCGGAGTTGAAGACCGAGATACGTTCCAAGTTCATTTGGAGCGGGGATGCCACTCCGAATTATCCGGACGAACTGGACGCCACCAAGCCATACAGATGCGAGGTGACTTCTGACTTTACCTTTGAGGGTTGGATTTTCAAGAACATGGAACGGCAGAATGCGAGAATCTACAACATTCCCGTGTCGTTCCAGACCGTTCCGGAGATTACATCCGTTGATGAAATGAACGACGAGCGCAGATATTCGCTGGATGTTTCCGGCGAACAGTATCTGCCGAAGGACGCGCAGTTCGAGGACGAGTTGAATGCCCCGAACACGGACTTCATCACCGTAAGCGGTCGTTCTTGGGTACGGGATTGCTCGAAGGACACCATTTTCCTGAACGACGACATGAAGGTCGTGCAGTTGAAGGGAAACATGTTCGATTCCACGTCCGCAGTCATCATAACGGACGTAAGCGGGCACCCGTTCTCGGAATCCGAATACAACACCTTCGACTTCTACAACGGGGACAAGACCCTTTCGGCGTTTGGAACCGTAAGCGGTGTGTCCGTTCCGTATGAAGTCATAAACAACGAAACCCTGCTCGTCCAGATACCGGACTACACGCCGGATGCAATCATCGACGTGAAGGTCCTTGGCGAGTTCGGCATGGGAAGCCTGATGGACGACTCCAAGCGGGAATACATCAAATACGCAGAGGGCGAAACCGACGCCCCGCCGCCGACCGTAAACGGCATCAAACTTTTGGGAGATAGATAATGGCCAACGTAACACCTAGAGTAGCATACAGTCAGCCATACATGCAGACGAATCCGCGCATGGGGTCCTTTATGAACAGGCTCCCTTGGGGACACCAGATTTTCGACGATTTGACCAATCTGAATCCTGTCTACGACAAGTTCGCAAAACTCATTCCGGCACGTCAGGACCTCGTTCGCGATATGTCCGTGTTCGATACCGTCACGGATGTTTTGAACGGAGGTGGTCTTACGGAGGATGCACGCTTCGCAAAGTACATGTATTCCAACTACGATAGCGACAAATTGCGTCGCTTGGGAGAATACAGGACGATGGCGGCATACTCCACCGTTGCCGACTGCTTGGACGAAATCGCCGACGAACTGCTGTTCGAGGACAGCGGAATGTACTGCAAGTTGAAGTACAACGGAATCGGGGACAAGGCAATCAAGAACGAACTCAACCGTGAATTCGAATCGTTCTGCAACATCTTCGAATTGAAGCGCCGTGGATGGGACTTGTTCAGAACCTTCCTCATCGAAGGAGAACTCTACTTTGAAAATGTAATCAATCCCGACCACCCGGAATATGGAATCGTCGGATTGGTGCAGTTGCCGACCGAACTCTGCACTCCGATTTACGAGAATGTGCAGAATAGCCGACTGAAGAACTACTTGGTTAAGCGCCCCGTCTACGACGAGAGGACGCAGGAGGTTGACCACGACGATTTGATTGCGTTCCGCAAGGAGCAAATCACCTACATCAATTCCGACTTGCATTCCTTCGACACGGCTTTCGTCCTTCCGTACATCGAGAGGGCCCGCCGCGCCTACAAGCAGTTGTCCAAGATGGAGGATTGCATCCTTATCTACAGAATGGCCCGCTCCCCGGAGAAGTTGGTGTTCAACGTGGACGTTGGAAACATGTCCCCGCCACAGGCCGAGAAGTTCATGCACCGCATGATGAACGCCTACAACACGAGAAAGACGTTCGACTTCAACAGCGGAAGGCCACACCAGACATACGACGCGCAGTCGATGACGGATGCCCTCTGGATTCCGAAGAGAAATGGAACGGAAGGAACACAGGTTACGACGTTGACTTCACAGGCCAACTTCAGCCAGATGGACGACTTGCTCTATTTCCAGAAGCAACTCTATCGTTCTCTCTATGTTCCTACTTCACGCCTTAATCCGGACGGAGACCCGTTCAAGGACGGCAATGACATTTCGCGCGAGGAGTTGAAGTTCAAGAGGTTCATCAAGAGAATCCAGAACAGAATCTCCGTCGGAATGAAGGATACCTTCATCACGCACTTGAAACTTCGCGGATACTGGAAGCAGTTCAATCTCTCCTCCTTCGATTTCGACATCGAGTTCAACACCTCTTCTGTGTTCGACGAGGTACGCAAGCAACAGTTCATCGACATCCAGTTGAACAACTTCGGAAACATTTCGCAGAACGACGGTATCTCCAATACCTTCGCCCAGAAGAAGTGGCTCGGGCTCACGGATGCGGAAATCGCGGCGAACCGTGCGGCGAAGAAGGCGGATGCGGCCCTTGCTTGGGAACTCAACATGATTACCAACTCCGGACCAAACTGGCAGAAACTGGCTGACGCACAGGCGGCACAGGCTAACGAAATGGCCGACGCTATGGGCGGTGGCGGCGGTGGAATGCCGGGTGGTGATATGGGAGGCGACATGGGCGGCGGCGACATGGGCGGCGGCGACATGGGCGGAGACGCTGGCGGTGCCGGTGCGCCACCCCCCGATTCTACCGGTGGAGACGTTGGCGCTCCCCCGGCCTAAATAACTAGTAAACAGAGGTATTGACATGGATTTCACACCAATGCATTTGAGGCGCTTTTTGGGCGAAGAAAGGGAAGACCTTCCCGTTTACGGATTCAACCGCCATTTCCCGCACAGCGAGCCGGACCCATCTTGGCGCAAGTACAGGGCGGAGGAGATTCGCCAGAAGCGCCGTTTTGACGGATTCAAGTCCTTTGAGGATTCGCCGGAGGGCCAGAAGTTCCTCGACATGATGAATCGCGGACTGGTTACGCAGAACGAGTTTGACGCCGCGAAGAAGAAGTGGGAAACGGATGCATCTTGGCGCGAGAACGACAAGTTGGAAGGTAAGGACCCCGGAACGAGGAGCGAAGAGGCTTGGGCCAAGCCAGCGCAGATGGACAGCATGATTCAGTCCAGAATGTCCACTTACAACAGGGCGATGAACGACAAGGCGGCTGAAGCCGACAGGATGCTTGACGCACAGGATGCGGAGCGCCAGCGTGAAATGGAAATCGACCGCGAGCGCAGAAAGTCGGACATGGAGGACTGGATGCGTGGTCGTGACCCCGACTACGAGGATGGACAAGCCTAGAGTACAAGGGAACGGATATTGGGTACAGGGCGTATTCAACCCAGTACACAAAAGAAAATACGTCGGGTCTTGGCCTATAACATATCGGTCGAGGCCCGAACTGCTTGTGATGAAGTGGATGGATTCGCAGAAGAACGTACTGCAATGGTCTTCCGAATCCGTTGTCATACCCTATCGATTGAGCCAAGACGACAGGCTCCGCAGATACTTCGTGGATTTCTCCTGCGATTGGAGGAACGCCGACGGCACGGTGTCTAGGCTTCTTATCGAATACAAGCCGAAGCACAAGACGCTTCCGCCGAAGAAGGGACGCAAATCCGACAAGACGTACTTGAACGAGTGTCTGGAATACAATATGAACCAGACGAAGTGGAAGTATGCGACCGTGTGGGCACAGCAACACGGCTATAAGTTCATCGTGATTTCGGAGGACAGCATCGGCCTTCCCGTCTACGGGATGTAGCCTACTCCTTGTATCCGTCCTTGCCGAACATCAGTCCGTTGTGCAACAGCCAGTTGAACACGAGCGGGGCGTATCCGTTCGGCTGGCTTTCGCTGGTATCCGGCTCCTTGTAGAACTCCTCGATTCCGGAAAGGGATTCCGGGAACGTGGTGTAGCGGTCGTCCCAGTGTACCAATCCGATGTTCTGAACCCCGCATTCTGTTCCTCGGAACTTCCAGAAGCAGAAGTTGTACCACAGGTCGGTGACATAGAACTGCGTGTGGATTGCCATCAAGCGGGCGTTCTCGTTGGTGAGTTCCATGATGGATTCGGCGAAGTTCTCCGGAACCCTGTAGAAGATGTCGGAGTCGTTCTTGTTCCAAGTCCGCGATTCGATTTTCTGCAACACCAGAGCGGCGTCACGGACGGAGTTCTCCGTCGGGACGATTTTCTGGAAGATGCTGTTGGAGTCCATCGGGTTGCGGACGATGTACGGAGTCTTGTCGGCGAGCAGGTTCTTTTCGGATATGTCGAATTTCTCGCCCAAGTTGGATTTGTGCCAGTGGCCGCACGACGGGCAGAAACAGGTCTTTGCTTCTTTGTATTTCGGGTCAATCCATCCGCACCTCTTGCAGACCTTCTTTTCCGTTCCTTCGGAGTTTCTGACGTAGTTCCAAGACGAGAATCCGCACTTCGGGCACTCTTCGCGTCCGGGGATTCCCATAGCGGCCTTGTGCTGTTCCGTGTAGTTCTCCGTGCATGGGCACCGCTCGCCCCAGATTCTTTCGTGGCGGCAGGAGAACAGGTCGGCCATTCTTTGAACCGCCTCCGGGAAATGCAAGTCATACGAATTGAGAGGAACGTCCTGCGCCTTCGCCATCGAGTAGAGTCCGTCGATTGTGGAGTCCTCGATGTCGTGCAAGTTCGGCACGATGTTGGCGATGCGTTCGTAGAGTCTTCGGCCCATCGGGTAGGAGTGGTTGTCAACGCCACCAATCATGGATTGGGCATACTCGTTCCAGAAGGATTCCGAAGCCTCCCTGAATTTGGAAACGAGGATGTTCTTCTTCATGTTGTCAACGGTGTCCCAAGACTCGTTGTACTTTCTGAAGCGGAACCTGTCGTAGTTCAGGTTGTAGAGCGTTCCGGATTTTCCGATGCAGTAGTCCGGCTTGTTGTTGTTGAATGCGTTTTGGAGTTTGATTCCCGTCCAGTCTCCGTTTGCCACGACGAACGGAACGTCAACCGTGGAGTCGTAGAGTCTGTATTGCGACCATTTGTCCTGCTCCGGGTTGTATTCCCCCTTTGGCGAAATGCGACGGCCATCGGGATTCGGTCCGGTAGCCGGGTTGTCGAGGATGCAGATTCCGTCCGCTATTTCGGTCGGCTTGGACGAAGACTGGGACTTCGCCCATTCGAGCAGTTTGACGGAATCGATTCTCTGCAAGTTGTTCTTGGCGAAGTTGTCGATTATCCAGAGATAGTCGTCCGTGTCGATGGACATTCCGTCCAGTTCCTGATTTTCGTCCGATACTTGCAGTTCGTCGTTGAGTTCGTAGAGGCGCACCCGGTTCCAGTCGAAGTCGTAGGATTCCTCCGTAACCGTGTCGTAGCAGAAGAGGTTGCGCTTTCCGTAGTGGAACCAGCACTTTCCGTCGCTGGAAATCGTGATGTGGTTCGGGTTCTTCAAGGTCGGCATCGTGCCGAGAGGGATGATGTCCTCCGAGCCCAAGTCGTTTCCTCCGGGGAGTTTGTAGAGGCGGACGAAGCGGCAGTCTCCGTCTTCGTTCTCCGTCAGGACGTAAAGGGATTCCTTGTACGGGCACATGTCAAGGACGTTGGTTCCGAGCAGGAATTTGTAGGATAGGGTTGACGCGCTTCTGTGGTCGATTTCCCCGTCTTCGTAGAGACAGACCTTGGACTCGTTCTCCTCGTCTATCTTTACATAATCGTCGTCCGTTCCGACGCTCGTAGAAGAGTATCCTACCCATAGCGACCCGTCTTCGCCATTGGCGATTACGGTCGGTTTGTTTGCATTGTCAACGTAGGCGTGGAATCCCTTCTTCGAGAAATTGTCTTCGATTTCGTCACGGTCGCCACGGTATCCGATTGGATTGGAGTAGTCGTATCCGATTACCTTTCCGGTGAGGGCGTCGTGCGTCGTCACGAGATAGGAGTTGTGATAGGCAATCGTGAGCCTTGGGGAGAGTTCCGGTGTTATGGAAATGTAGGAAGGCTGAAGTCCGCACTTCGCCTTGTCGAACGTGCTGGTTCCGTTTCCGAAATACTTCTGGGCCAGCGTATCCCCGCTTGCGGCCTCCCAGAACAGGTCGTTCAAGTCCATCGACGAGAGCGTTTCCCCGTATGGGCTGAAGAGGTAGAGTTTCGCCAATTCTTCGTCAACGCACCAAAGGTTGTAGTTGATGTCAACGCACATCGAGTAGATGCCCTGTACACCGCTGATGTGGTAGGCGGATGCGATTCCTTCGTCGTCTAGTTCTTGGTGCGACGGGGTATGCTCCATTCCGGAGAAAGCGATTTCGTATCCGTTATCGTGGCCTTGGTCCGGAGGGACGGAGCCCCAGTCGAGAGTCTTTGATGTGACTCCAATGCTACGGAGTTCGTCTTCGTCCACCTTGTCCAGTTTCGCCTCCGGGATTGCTCTGTAAAGAACACCCTCGTATGGGGCGGATGCCCAGATTGCATACGGAGGAAGATAGGAGTCGTTGGAGTACTGGTTGCTGGCCGAGCCCTCGAAACTCGTAATCGTAGGATGCTTACCGGCGACGTGCGTTGTCGCATTGGCGATGAAGTATCCGCCGGTGTAGAAGTGGTTCTTCTTCCTGTCGTCGTAGAGCCTGAATGTCGGGGCCTTGTAGACGGCGATGCTGTCCGGAATGGGGGTCTCCGGCTCGCCTCCGGTGGAACTCGTTTCCGTTACCGCCGACGCAAGTTCGTATTCCTCCGTTTCGTAGGCCACGATTGGCGCATACACGGAGAAACTGCTTGTTTCGTAGTAGGCCGGAACGGGAACTCCCTCGTCGTCCATGACGATTTTGCCGTTATGGCGCAACGGCTCTTCCGAAGCGGCGCTCACCACCTCCGTCGAAATCTTGTTCGTGTACAGGAACGGAACCGCAACGGCGCTTGTGTTCGGGAAGTCGTAAATCACACCCGGCAACGTGTTGTGCTTGTCGTTTGCGATGTAGTCCGTATCGTAATACGAGGAGTGGGCGATTCCGATGAACGGGACGATTTGGTCTGCCCAGTGGTATTCGGCGGAAAGCGGAGTCTTTCCGTCTATCGTGTAGAGAATCTCGTCCGGCCAGATACCGGCTGTCTTGACTTCAACCACATCCAGCACGTTGGAGTTCGCATACGATTCGTAGCAGTTCTCCCCCTCCACCATGCATCCGGAAAGTTCCATGACGGCCCACAGATAGGTGGGCTTCCTGTAGTCCGTCGGCAGGTCGTTGGCGAATCTGGCCGAGGTCTCGAAAACGTACATGCCGGAAAGCACCGGGTCTCCCGATAGGGACGGAACCTTCTTTCCGGATGCGGTGACGTGCGTTATTACCTTGTTTTCGTCGTCGTAGAACTTCCACGTCGGGACGAGGTTCTTCCACCAGCCGTCCTTGCTTTCGTGCGGGAAGGCGTTCGACCTAGAAGCATACAGGTCTATGTCGATTGTGGGAGTCATCGCGGAGGCGGCGAGATACAATGGCCGCATTCCCTGAACCCCAGCGAGTTCCGGCTTGACCGTTCCGGTCCACCTGACACGGAATACGTCCCCGTTCTTGAATGTGTGGTTTACGGCCATCTAAATCTCCTAGTACTCAATCGTGTTGTATGCGTTGTCGTCCCCGTCCACGGCGACATGGTTCTTGAGGTCCGCTACTTCGTGGTAGTATGGGAACTGGAATCCTTCCATCGGCTTGTTCGAGGAAACCGTGTCGCAGATTTCCGGATAGGCTTCGTTGAACACCACGAACGAGATTCCGGAGACCTTCGTCTGCTTTCCGTCCTTCGCCGTCCTGATTGTGTTGATTTCGGAGACCCCCGGAATCGACAGGATGTTTTGCGTGAGGGTGGAGATTTCGACGGTCTTTCCGAGTTGGTTGTTCTCCGGCTTGAAGAACCGTTCGATTTCCGCCACTACCTCTGACTTTATGGAAGCGCCGGACTTGTGGGTGTTGGGTGCCTTCGTAATCACGAGTTGCGTGACATCCCCGTCTTCCTTGGCCGGTGGCTTGCCGTTCTCCGGGATTCCGATTTTGAATCCGAGGTAGATTGGGTCGATGATGACCGGTTCGCAAGTGAGGACCTTGAAGTTGTTCATTTCCTGCAACATCATCGATTTCAATTCTCCGGGGATGTACTCGAATCCTTTGTTCTCCGGTATGATTTTCGGAACCGCGAAGATGTAGACGTTGTTGAAGTTGCAAGCGTCGGCGAAATTGAACTGGTTGAGCGCCATTCTGGTGTCGGACGACGGCTTCGACAGTCCGAGCGTGTAGAGATACTTCATATAGGAACGAAGATACTCCCAGTTGTTCATAATGTATGTAGAATGGACGACATTGGAGAAGTTCGTGGATATGAAGGACTTGAAGTCGCCAGCCGTCACGAGTCGGTATTGGGCCCTGAAGTTGGACGGGGCGTTCGCTCTCATGCCCTCGACATCCTCGTCCTCCGTGTAGTAGGTCGAGGCCGTGTCGTTGTAGACCGAGAGGAATCCGGTGTTTGCATTCGTGATTTCCTCCTTGCCGTCGTTTTCACGAACGTCCGCCATTATCTTGTTGTACTGCTCAAGTTGGAACGGGACGAAGGAGGTTCCGTCCGCTTCGTGGGAACCAACGGATGCGTTCGCCCCGTCGGAGCGGAGGTAGTAGATTTGCACCAAGTCGCCCTTCTTGAGTTTGCGACCGCAGATGTCGTTTCCGAACTTGATTTCGTAGTAGCCGTTCTCGTTCAGGCGGCATTCGTAGGCGTAGTCGTTGGCGTTGTTCAGGTAGAGCGATTGCGTCCTGTCGCCGACAACCCACTTGCCCTTCTCGGAATCGTAGATGTAGACGTGGATGTTGAAGTGGTCGATGATTTGCAACTGGCCGGGGTTCAACTCCATCAGTTCGTAGTCGTCTCCGACCGCTTCGTAGAGTTTGTATTCCTGAAAGGTTCCCTGATAAAGCACCTTCACGTTGGATATTCCGTCGATGAACCCGTTCTCGTCAACGATTGAAGGGGAGAACACGATGTCCTCCGCCGTGGAGAAGTTGAATCCGTTTATGGAAATGTAGGAATATCTAGGAACGAAGTAGGTTTTGTCGCCGAGCAAATCGGTGGCGAACAGTTTGTAGGGGAGAAGGGCGGACTGGTGGCCGATTGGGTTGTAGCCCAGCGCCTTGGTGATGCGGTTCAGGTTCTCGTAGATTTGAGCGTCCGTGAACAGGCCCTCCGCGCCGGTCTTGTTCATGTAGAAGATGAGGTTCTGGAAGGTCAGGGCGAAAACATCGATGATTTGGGCCAAGTTTGAGCCTTCGTAAATCTGGTCCGTGAACACCCCGTTGTCGATGAGACGCTGTTTCAGGAACGCCTTCATGGACAATGCGTCGAATGCCAGATACCCGTGCTTTGGTAGTAATGTGTCGTTGTTCATTATGAAATTCCTGTGAATACGTCGCCGTTGTTCTTAAGTGTGACGAATACGTCCTTGATTTGTCCGGGGAGGTTGGGGAATCCGCATTTAAGGGTGAGAAGGATTTCGTTGTCGTCCTCGTTGGATTGAATATCGACGTGAAGCACCTCTACCCTAGGCTCGAACTCGGAGATTTCGTACCGGATGTCCTCCTCCATCAGGTATTTCACGTCGTCGTTTATCGGCTCTCCGATGTATTCCCTCAAATCCAGCCCCATTCTCGGAACCAGCGGACGGGCGTTTTTCCTCGTCACGAACAAAGTTACGAATGCATTCAGAATTGCCGGTATGTCAACAAGTTCCGCTATGTCGTTGTTCTTTTTGTTCAAAGTGGCTCCTGTCGGCAAATCCGTGGTGGGGTCGATTTTTTGATGAACGGGTGCGTAAACGTCCTTGTATGTGACCACAGAAGTGTAATTTTCCTTCTTCAAGCCACGGTCGTTTCGCAGAAATCTGAAATCCTTGATAGCCATCACGGATATTTATCCGGCTATGGTGGTTTTATCGGCCTCTTGCCTAAATATGGTAAAGAAGAGACTCGCAATGTACAAGGACTACAAGAAGAAGAGCAAATTCTTTGCTTTGGCAGAGGCGGTTGAGGCCAGCGTTGACGGCGTTGGGCTTGACACCGCAACCTATGTTACCATTAAGAAGTCCGTGAAATCTTCCGAATGGTACAAGAATCTGGACGACAAGTACAAGGAATCCATCGACGCTTTGATGACCACCGACCACAACATCCGTCTGGCTGGAATTCGCACGACCCCGTTGGCCGGTTATGCCGACGCCAACGGAAAGGAGTCCCCGACCTCCGACAAGTGGGCAACTGTTTACGACGAGGTTGCGATGGGACTTCGCGGAATCACCGCAACGATTCCGGTCGCCTACATTTCCAGAGTGGATACCGGAGCCAACCGAATCCCGAAAATCCCGAAGAGTTGGATGTACGATGCGAAGATTGTTTTGGAACCCACGCCCGTAAAGACGGAGCCGAGATACACCAATCCGAAGGACAACACGCAAATCCCGGCGAAGCCCATCAAGGGAGCAACCGTCAAAAAGGCACCCCGCGTAAACTAAACGCACTAAATATCTTCAACCGCAAGGAATGACACACAATGAAGAAAGAACTTAACAAAACTCCCATTCAGGTGAAGTACGATTGGGAAAACAATCCCAAGGTTAAGCCAAACAAGGTAGAGTTCAAGGGAGTCAAGGCCCCCATCAAGAAGGAAAACAAGACCATTACCCCGGACGTGACAAAGGGCGTTCCGAAGGGCGACGGCAAGATGGTTGACAAGATTCCGATGGTACGCCACGATTTGACGATTGGAAAGCGCCCCGGCTCCCCGAAGAAGATGGAGAAGTACTCCTCCACCGACGGTTCTTTGACTGCGGCCAAGGAAGTCAAGCCCGCCAAGACGATGAAGGAGGGCTTCAAACTCGGCTTCAACCAACTTTATTACTCCATCATGCAGGAAGCGGCAGACCCCAATGCGGCACCTCCCGCAGACCCGAATGCGGCACCTCCTCCCGCTCCCGGAGCGGACCCTGCGGCGGCTGGCGCTGACCCAGCGGCGGCGGGAGCCGACCCTGCGGCGGCTGGCACCGAAGACCCTGCGGCGGCTTTGGAAGGCGAGGCCGGTGGCGGACTCGTCGGCCAGTTGGAAGAGGCTTGCACGACCCTTGACTCCGTACTCGGAACCATCACCGACGAAGCGGCCAAGGAGCAACTCACCGGCGTGAAGGACACTCTCGCCGCCGCATACGAACTCCTCACCGGAACTCCGTTCGCCGGAGCAGACGCGGGAGCGGATGCTGGCGCTGACTCCGGAATGCCCGGAGAGGTTCCCAACATGGAGCAGGGAGCGGCTGGCGCTGACCCGAACGCCGCACCGCCTCCTGCGGACCCGAACGCCGCACCGGCGATGTAGTCCTTTTAGGAGAACACGAAAAGGTCGCAGAGAAATCTGCGGCCTTTTTTGTTGACTATGCCATCTTCTTTTGGTATAATAGACGTTGCGGAGTGTACCAATGAAGATAAGTATCAGAAGCATGGCACGACAATTTGAAGAAGTATACGAATCTTGGTTGAGCAATCTAGCCGCCGGTGCATTGGCAACGGTTACGTTGGCTGGCGCTCCCATGAAGGCGAGCGCCGCCGCGCCCGCCTCGAACCCCCCTACTCTGGAAAACGTGGCACAGCACGTCAATATGGCGGTTCCGAAGGAGCGTCCTAGGTCTTTCAAGGAGTTCCGGGACCGCTATATGTTCTCGATTTACCATACTCAAGTGCCCGGACTTCCAATGCTTTCCAGTTCTGCGGAGACATTTGCCGGTCCTCGGTTCAACGCCATTTTGTCTTCGTATGTAAGACAGCACGAAACGAAGGGAAAGTACACTCCGCAGGGAACAAAGGGCAATTACGTCGTTAGGAACGGGGTGAACTATGCCCAGAGGCTTCCAGACCCAAGCGGCGGCTATACCATAGGAGACGGAATATCCTTGAACAAGGATTCCCCGTTCCCGTCCTTGGTGGCCCCGTATCTTCACAACGGAGTCGCCTTTACGAAGGATTGGAAGCCGATTCTTACCACCTCCGGTATCAGGGACAAGGTTTACTATCTTGAGGCAAATACGGCAGACGCCGTTGCTACGGCTTTCTTCAACAACAGCCGAGCGGCGCTCATAAGATTTTTGTCCAAAAAGGGCGTAAATTACAACAATTTGGATTCTTATGCCAAACTGGCATTGGAGGACTTGGCCTTCAACCAAGGCGGGAACATTTCCTACAAGAGGATGCTGGAAGCCCTTGCCAAGCCGACGCCGGATTACGTCAGGGCCGCATACGAAATGTGCGATTGCAAGGATTGGGAGACTTTCGGTGGGTTGAGGCAGAGGAGAATCCACGGGGCCCACCTTCTTCTGATGGCGGCTGAAAGAAACGGGGGAATGGACATCTACAAGAATATGATGGGCGGGCCGCAACTTCAGGCACAGCAGGGAGAACAGCACCCAATCGAGGAAAAGCCGGGTGTATTCCATTATGCCGTGTCGAAGGGCGACTCCCTCTGGTCCATTGCCAAGAAGTTCCATAGCACGATAGACGAAATCGCCGCCGACAACGATTTGAATGCAACCGCCGTGCTTCCTGTCGGAAAGGTGCTTCGCGTCAGGTCCGTCAGGTCGGAGAACATGGATAATTCGCAGAAGGAGGCTATGGTGGCCGCAAACGTTCCGAGGACCACGCCAACGACAAAGTGGCATACGGTGGCTCCCGGAGAGACGTTTAGCGGAATCGCCTTCAAGAACAAGGTGAAACTCGCCACCATGAAGAAGTTGAATCCGACGATGGACTACAACCGCATTAGGCCGGGTCAGAAAGTGAGGGTGTCGTAATGGTTGACGACAAGCCGCTCATTCTCGACACTTCCGACATGAATCAGTCCGTGCTGAACAAGAGCAGTGCGGACAAGTTCCTAATCATTTTGACGGTTCCCCAAGTCCTGAAGGACATCAATACCGACAATGCCAGAACGAACGAGTTGATAAACCTCAATTCCTTGCAGTTTTCCTGCATCGATGCAGTTATTCCGGCGCAATCCGTGGCAAAGATAGACGTTGGGTACTCCGGCCAGAAGATGCCGGTGACTTCCTACACCCGTCCGGCCCAGAGCGAAGTGACGATAAACTTCACGGTTGACAGCAATTTCAACAACTACCATTTCCTGTGGACATGGCTGGACGGATTGAACCATTGTCGGGAATCGATACCGACGAAGGATTACTACAATCCGCTTGCGGCGTTCCCGAATGCATCCGCCGCATCCAAGTTGAAATTCGCCGGGGCTACCACGGACGCCAACAGGGACGAGCCGAAGGAAACCACGGTTGCAGATGCCAGATACAAGCATTCTTTCTTCGATTACCAGACCGACATAACGGTCATTCCCTTGCGGGAATACAACGAGCCCGTTGCGGAGTTCAAGTACAAGCATGCCTTCATTACGGAATTGGGCGAACTTAAGTTTGACTATAAGCAGACGGCACAGTTGGCATGTTCTTTCAAGTTTGCGTTCGCCCAGCAGTACTTCAGATTGCTACCAGTCAATCCATCGAAGCCAAAGGAGAGATAAATGATTACTTTTTCAGCATTTTTGACGGAAGGAGAGGAACACATCGCCGACCACGACACGATAGACAAGAACGTGTGGATGACGATAGGCTCCAATGAACCGATTCTCTCCGATGAGATTTACAAGCAGATAATGATGGACGTATCCTATATTCAGGATATTGTCATGGTTGACCGCGTATACATCGCCGGAAACCTTTTGAGCAAGCATTGGTTGGACAACACGCCTATGGACGTGTATGTAATCATAGGAAAGGATAACGTCACCCCCATTGCATACGAAAAGTTGATGAAGTTCACCAAGTCCCACGAAGGAGACTTCGCCGGACATACCCGCCATCCCTTGAAGTACAGAATCGAGTTGCTTGAGGACGATGATGCCGTCGAGAAGTTCGAAAAGACAACTCCCGGAATTTACGACGTTTTGAAGCAGAAGTGGCTGAAGGTTCCGTCTTCCCCGACGCAGGAGGTTGCGGACAGGGTTTCGGTGTTCATGGGCAGAATCCGTCAAATCGGGCTCGATTCCTCTGCGAAAATCGATTGGGATTATTTTCTGAACGTAGACGAGGACAATTTGGAGCAGTTGAAAGACGCAATCCAGTCGAAGGCGTTCGAATTGTATTCGGAGTTGTCAGGAGAGAGCGACGAGACCAAGAAGTTCCTCAAGAAGTATGCCTACGATGAATCCCCGACAATCGAGGAAATCGAGAAGTTCTACGACAAGGAGAAGATTCCGGCCACGATAATCCATAAACTTGTCATGCAATACTATCTTGGTGAATACATCAAGAGGCTGGCGGACAAGATGGGTGAAAACCGTATGACCACGGATAACACCTTGCCGCCGGACGGAGAGACCGAGAATCGCTTCGACCCGTTCCCAAGGGACAATATCCCGGAATCCAAGAAGATGCAGAGTTTCGGAGAGTTCCTTACGGAGAGCGGCCTTAAAAAGCCTTATACCCCCAAAGGGCTTGGAACCGGCAGGGCTTCTGGCGTTCAAAGAAAATTGTCGAACAAGTCCGAATTTGAGAAATTGACCACCAAGCAGGACGACGAGCATAAAATCGTCGTGAACAACGGAGTCATGCACGGGGACAAGTTGGCCGACGCTCTCAAAAAGAAGAGTTTCGCCTGTGTTCCGCTTACCGACAGACAGGCGAGAGACATTGAATTGAAGTATAACCTCACCCATCCGGACGAGAAATATCCTTTCAGAAGGCTCGGAAAAACGGATAGTATGGCAATCGTCAGAAAACCGCCCAGCAGGGTTGGCGAGAAGCCGGGCATCGTTCTCGTGAAGAACGGATTCTTCGACGGAATGAGCGGCGGAATAAAAAAGTAGCCAAGTTTACGGTTCCGTTTTGGGATTTGATAAATATACTTGAATCCTAGAAGGGAAACATAACATGGCAACTAGAACAATAGAATCTCCCGGAGTAGAGTGGAACGAATATGACCTTTCCGAGGTCATTTCCTACGCCGCCGGAACCAACGTTGTGGTAATGGGCTTCGCCCATCAGGGACCGACCAACCAAGTGGTCGAAATCACGTCCAAGGAAGAACTCATGCAGGTCTTCTTCGGAAACATCGGTCCACAGAATGCGGCTGAACGCTACTTCTACCACTCCGCACTTGAAATTTTGAACACGAAGGGCAAGTTGCTCTGCATCCGTCTTCCTTACGGAAGCGGAAAGGGAAGCGGCTTCTCGACCGGTTTTGTGGCAACCGCGTTCTTCGGCGAAATCCAGAACATGACCTCCGCAGAGGCATGGGATTGGTTGAGCCAAGAGGGCGGCACCTCCGCTTACATCACCAAGGTGTTCGAGGACACTCCCGATGGCGAGCGCCAGCCGGTTCTCCGCCTCAACCCGACGCCGCAGTCCTTCGTTCTCTCTCCTGACCTCTATCAGGAAATCAAGGACGGCGCGGTCCAGTGGAAGACCCCTGTCTACCAGCCTGACGAGAAGATTCTTCAGGGATACTCCTATCATTTCGTTTCTGGCGACACTCCTGTTGCCCCAGACGAGACTTGGACATCCGGAGAGACTCTCGCCCCGTCCGCGTTCTACACGCACATCATTGACCCAGATACCGGCGAGGACATTGGAAGCCAAGTTCGCGCTTTCGACCCGTCCATCTCCGCGTTTACGGACATTACGCCAGAAAACTTCAAGAATGTTTATCTCTCTCTTACCGAGAAGGCAGACACCTACGAACTCATCTACAAGAATCCAGATAGAGGATACAAGTTCGACGCCAATCAGTGCGCTGGATACGAGTTCGCGGTAAGCGGCGGAAACGTGTTTGTTCAGATTCCTTCCGGGGACTTCGGAGACATTGTTGGAATCACCGCGTCCGGATTCAAGTTCGACACCGCGAAAACTACGGTTTACACGGCTGACGACAATGTTCCGTTCGAATATCTCCACGAAATGCTTCAGCACGATTCCGAAGTGCAGTTCACCAGTGGAACCGAAGGAAAGATTGTATACACGACCGAGGTCAAGAACCTCATTATGACTCCCGGAGCAAACGGCGTTGTCGTAAGTCTTTCGGTTGCCGACGAGGACAACATTGGAGACGGAACCACCGATGGAGAGCATAAGCCTTCCGATGAAAACAGAGGAAAGGTTGCATTCTATCCGTTCAACATCTTCACGATGAAGATGGTCGATGGCGACAATCACAAGATTCCGGACCGCGAGGTCAATCGTCTCATCAGAGTTCTTAAGAACAACGTAGAACTCATCTTCGAGTGCGACCCGTTCGATGTGGTCAAGGCCGAAGACGATACAAAGGGAACCGGAAAGGTCGCCAAACTGGTGTTCCGCCTCAAGTCCAAGGACCTGATTTTCCAGAACTACCACGAAAATAAGACCGTGGAGCAGGACGGAGAGGAACACGAAATCGAAGTTTGGAAGCAAGCGTTCGGTGCCCACGCATTCAAGAATGGACGCGCCTACTTCTTCGACGGAAACCTCGCATACTCCGAGGTCTACAACAAGTTCGAGAACCGCGTTGAACTTCTCAATGGCAAGAAGGAGTTCGCCCTCACGATGCTCACCAAGGGCAAGGGCGTTCTCGACGGAATCAACCAGATTGTCGTAACGATGAGGAATGGTCCGGATGAGGAGAAGGGCTTCTACAAGGAGCATATCGCCGGAATCAAGGCCGTTCTTAAGCCTTACTACACTTGGGAGTCCACGGCAACGGTTGTCGAGAAGTTGAGCCACGCGGCCTTCTTCACCATCAACCAGACCGAATCCTCCATCGACGAGGATTATCAGGGCTTCTACATGACGGTTGCCGACCAAGACGCATTCGTGCGCCGTGGCAAGTCCATCTACGGAACCGCTGGCCTTGACCTCCTTCCAGACGGAATTCAGGCCCTTTCGATGGACAATGTTGACTTCTCGGAGTCCGCAACGTCCGCGTTCGACAAGGGCGTCGAGTACGAACTGGCCCAGTGGCCGGAACTCGACGACGAGGGCAAGCCTACGGGCAAGTGGATTTCCGGAAATCCGGCGAACTGCCCTGCCGACGTGAAACTCTCCGCCGAGTGGGTCATCGACGAAATCACCGGCGAGCAGGTCATCGTTCAGGGCGAGCCGCTCGACACCCCGTCGGAGTTGGTCCGCTTGCAGACGCTTCAAGTTCCTACGCGCCTCCTCAACTTCCCTGTCACGGGAAGCAACTCCCTCTCCCAGAGGTGCGTCGATGGACTTCCATACGTCTTCGACCGTCCGGTATACGCGAACGCAATCGAAATCGCGGTACACCGTCTCTTCACCAACATCGAGAACGACAAACTCACCTATGCCACGACCGAAATGTTCACCGGTTCGTTCAACCCGAACGCAACCATCGGAACCAAGAACGGCGGCAAGGAGAACTACTCGCTCGACATGATGGCGACGAACCACTCTGCGTACATCGAACTCTACCAGAACAACTACTTCGAGCGCTCCGACCACACGCCTATCCTCACCCGCTTCGGCGAGAAGATGAACGTCTACGGAGAACTCACCCGTAGGGCTGACGGCGTTTGCGTGTCGCTCGGTGGATACCGTTCCTGCAAGGACGAGAACATCAACGAGTACATCGGAAACCTCCCGGCAAAGATTGACAACGCTCTGTTGCTCATCGACTCGCCGTTGGAGCGCGACATCGACATTCTCATCGATGGCGGTCTCTCGACCATCTGGGGATACACCTACGGCGTTGGCGAAGTTATGGAGAAGGTGGCGGAAGACGCAACCGACCTCGACTACAACAACACCGGATACGACGCCAAGGAGTTCGACGACACCAAGTACATCAGCAAGGGTCTCAAGAAGATTCTCCGCAACCTCGGTGCCGACGGCTTCTACAACGACCGCGCCGCATGCGCAATCAAGGACAGCATCTACTCCATCTTCACGCAGTTCGACGTGTTCTGCCGCAAGACGAGAAAAGACTGCATCTTTATCTCCGACCCGCCTCGTTTCTTCTTCGTCCACGGCGAAGATACGAAGGCGTCCTCGAAGAAGGACTGGGTGTTCAGCCTTGACATGTACCACCCGTTGAAGAACCTCTACGAAGCGGCCAATTCGTCCTACTCCTGCACCTACATGAACTGGGTGAAGAAGTACGACAACACGCTCGCGGACTTCATCTGGTTGCCGATGTCGCCATTCGCGGCTGAAATCATGTGCGAAGTCGATGCGAAGTACTTCATGTGGTGGGCTCCGTTCGGTCTCAACAACGGCGTACTCTCCACGATTACGGACATCGCGTTCCGTCCAAATCAGGGACAGTGCGACTACTTCTACAAGACCGGATTCAACCCCGTCTGCTACTTCAACGACGGCGGATTCGTAATCTGGGGCCAGAAGACCATGCAGGACAAGCACTCGGCGTTCGACCGCTTGAACGTCCGCCGTCTGTTCCTCTACTTGGAGCGCAGGACCGTCAAGATGCTCCGCTACTACATCGGCGAGCCGAACACGGACTTCACCCGTCAGCGCGTGGTGGATACGTTGACTCCGCTCTACGAGTACTGCGTCAACAACAGCGGTCTCTACGACTACAAGTTGAAGTGCGACGCGGAGAACAACCCGCCGGACATCATCGACGACAACACGCTCATCGTGGACATCTACCTCAAGCCTGTCCGCACGATTGAGTTCATCCTTGCAAACTTCTACGCTTGCAAGACGGGTGCTGACTTCTCCGAAATCATCGGATAAGACAATCCCTCTAGGATGCAGGGAACCGCCTTCGGAAACGAGGGCGGTTCCTTTTTTCGGTTGCTCTAAATAACAATAAAGGACTGAAGGAATGAAATCCATTTTTGAAAAGCAACTTCTTTGCGAAAGCACGTTTTCGATTGAGGACGAAAAGGTATCGACCAAGACTATAATGGAGTCGTACATATCCGGAGAAACTCCGCTGGAAGAGTTGTGTGAGGAAATTGGCTTGAGCGAAGACCTCAAGAAGTACAGGAACGGCGAACTTTCCGACGAGGAAATGGCCGCTCGCATCAACGAGGGCTTTTTGGATTTCGTGGCAAAGGCCCGTGGCGGGTTCGGCCTCGGAAGGGCGTTTGACAATATCTCTACCGCGTGGAATGCCGGTGGACAGCAACGCAGACTTCAGAAGTTCGACGCGAATCAGGCCAAGTTGCAGGACAGATACGCCGCCAATCAGGAAATGATAAGGCGTAGGCTCGAAGCCGCGAAGGACCCAAGCAGATACAGGTCCCAAATCGGTTCGAAACTGTTGAACCAAGAGGACATCAGGCACGGAAAGTCGATGGCGGACCAAGCGGCGACCGCGCACGCCCGCGATAGAGGCGCACAGAAGATTCAGGCGACGACGGACCAAGCGGTGAGAGCCGGTATCGGAATCGACGGAGCCCCCGTGCAAAGCGCCGACGACATCGGAATGAATACGGCCATGAATGTAAACATTGATGGCGTTGAACAGGCTTTGAAGCAGACAGAGGGCCTCGTCAACCAGTACCGCGCCGCTCCTCCCGCACAGCGCGCGGCCCTCGCAAAACAGATTGCGGAATTGAGCGCGCAGATGCAAGCAGAAGTCCAGTCCACTTTGAACAGGAGCGAGTCAGGAAAGCGCGGAGACGTAACAAAGAAAGCCACACAGGCCGCATTGGCCGGAGGAAGAAAGACGGATGTTAAGAGAGCGAGGAGGGCCGGAAGCAGAGTAAAGGACCAACAGGCCGCTCAAACCGGTGCCCCGACTCCTCCCGTTGCTCAATAAAACTTGAGGTAGACGCATGAAGAAATCACTCTCATTCCTGTGGGAATCACACGACCCGGAACACGGGCTTGAAACGATAACGGAGGCTTCCGAAGACAAGTCGAAGCCGAAGCAGTACTATCTTCAGGGCCCGTTCCTAATGGCCGAGCAGAAGAACAAGAATGGCCGTGTCTATGACCTCGAAGAGTGCAAGAAGGAAGTCGAGCGCTACAAGAAGGAATACATCGACACGAATCGTGCAATCGGAGAACTCGGCCACCCGAAGGACTCCATCACCGTAAACGAAAGAAACGGTTGCCACCGCATCGTTGACATGGTGCAGGACGGAAACCTTTTCTATGGAAAGACGTTGATTCTCCCGACGGAATCCGGAAAGATTGTGCAGGGATACCTTGACGGCGGAACCAAGATGGGCATTTCCACCCGTGGTCTCGGCAAGTTGACGGAGAAGAACGGAACGAATTACGTTTCTGATTTCCACCTAGTCTGCTTGGATTTGGTTCTCGACCCGTCTGCGGCCCCTGCGCTTCTCGATTGCGTTTTGGAGTCCCGTCAGTGGCTCGTTGATACGGAAAACTTCGACGAATCCATCAAGCAATTGAAGAAGTCCGTCGATGTTCTTCCGGTGAAGGAGAGTCAGGAATATGCCGCTCGCAAGTTCAAGGAGTGGTTCAATGCACTTAAATGTGGAGCAAGATTCTAAATGAACAGAGAAGAACTCAGGAAAATAAACGGCCCAGCCGGAGACCTCCCAAACACGAAAAACGATTTTGATGCATTCGAGGAGGACGAATACAATGCAAGTCGGTTTTCCGATGTTATCTCGGACAACAGCCGTGTGCAAGACGCCTACGAAGTCATAAAGAACAGCCTTGGGGAGGAAGTCGCCGACGCCCTTTTGGATTACGATGTAGAAGGATACGGCAACGGAGAGAGACTCATCGACGCCATAACGGTTTTGTTTTCCGACGACGATACCAGCCGCAGGAGGCGTAACCGGGAGGCCGCAATCAGAAATTACAAGGATGACATAAACAGCATGAAAAGGGCACCAAAGCCGATGCTTCCGGAATCGAAGGATTCGCCGTTTAACGGAATGTCGGTTTCCCAGATGAGATTTTTGAATGAATCGATGATGGATGATTCCCGTTATTCCGTCTCTTTTAGGGGAGGAGCCCTCGACCCGCATCCAATTTCCATAGAAGTAGAGGCCGATTGTGAGCAAACTGCATTGGAAATGGCCGTGGCGAAACTAGAAAGGGAATATGAAGGAAGATGCCTAATCGACCCACAGGAAGTCGAAAACGGAGGAGACGATTATAACGAAGACAACGCTTTGTACGTTGACGCCACGATGGAAGGAGCGTCCCAGCCTTGGTATGTAGACCCACAAATGGTTCACATCGAAGAACTCCCTCCTAGAGGCTATGATAGCGATGGATACGATTCAATGGACGACAATGCTCTTCCGGAGGACTTTTGATTGCTTCGTAATCGGAATATGCTAAATAGATTTGACTAGAAGAACAGATTTGCCATGAAGGACAAGCAGTACATCAGGATGTTTATGAAGAATCTCGCCGAGGACAATTATGTCGAGGCGAGAAAGAGTCTTCAAGCATGTTTGGTCGAGAAGATGCGCCAGCGCATTTCCGACTACGAGAACAAGGTCCGCGCCGAACACAACGGCAACATTTGCTGGGTTGGCAAATCCATCTAATTTTTTCAGGAGAGAAATCACAATGAAGTTTGAAGAAGTAATGGCGAAGTTGGACGAATCCGTCTTTACGCCCGAACTCAAGAAGGAAGTGACTGCGGCGTTCAACGAGGCCGTGGACGCAAAGGTCAAGCAAGTCGTTGACCTCGAAGTCGAGAACGCCCTTGTAAAGATGGACGAGGACTGCTCCGCGAAGTTGAAGTCCCTTCTCGAAAAGATGGATACCGTCCATGCTTCCAGACTTGATACTCTTGTTCATGCAATGGACAAGGATTTCACCAAGAAACTTTACGCGGTATATGAGAAATACAACACGGAACTTCAGGAGAATGCGTCGGCACTCCGCACGTTCTTCGAGTCCGCGATTTCCCAGTACCTCGATGCTTACCTCGACAAGGCATTCCCCGCGAACGTTGTTCAGGAATCCGTTGAGAACACCA